>Ga0181584_10000169_pt1 | contig 41748 bp, 32 predicted proteins | sample 071ome_30_FD_132462 | JGI IMG/M metagenome (GOLD analysis project Ga0181584, IMG submission 132462) | Coastal salt marsh microbial communities from the Groves Creek Marsh, Skidaway Island, Georgia - 071406AT metaG (megahit assembly) | ecosystem: Environmental > Aquatic > Marine > Intertidal... | reverse complement strand
CGGGTACGGGGGGGATGGCGGCTGTTCCGGGCGACGCAGCGGCGACTGAGCCTGGAGGAGATGGAGACGTTGGCACTCCACTCTGCCGCGGCAGAGGAGATCGGCGAAGACTTTTTCGGCAACTTCTCATAAGCAAAACGCACGTTCGGGGCGTGCGCACCCACCTTCCTCTGCGAGTTATTGTTCCTCTTCGTCTATTGGAGCCGCCCGAAAGGCTAGGGGGCTGACTGTAAGGTCGCCGAGACCTCAGACCCCACGGATGGAGGCGGAAGTGCGGGAGACCATCGAGAAACTGGCGCAGCACGCCGCTGCGTCGAGCACCGGGGTGTCGTCATTCGTGGCGTTTGTGAGGAGCAACCAGCACGGTAACCCGCTGTTCAGTTTCCTCTCGCCCGGCGACGCCCACCACGCCGCCTGGGAGGAGGCGCTCGCTCGGGCTACTAGCGGCGCACCGACGGCATATTCGGCACCGACGGCAAAGGCAAAATTCATTCCAGCGCCTTCGCAGCCACCCAAGCTCGGCGACGAGGAGAAGGAGGAGAAGGAGGAGAAGGAGGAGACGGAGGAGGACCGAGACACCGCCCGAGACGAGGAGCCGGCGACGAGCATACCGACCAGGCTGATCCCGGCGGTCGTCGAAGACAACCTACGGTGGTCGGACCCGTACACGCCAGCCGACGCATTGTCCATCGAGATGGCATCAAAGTCAACGCGTTCGGTCGAGGTGGACGAGTACCTGACGCTGCGCTTGGAATGCTTCCAGGCCGACCTGGAGGAGTACGAACGGCGGCCGGGCGTGTCTTACAGCGCTGCTCGCGACGGCATGGGCGTTCCGGTGGGGCGTCGACGGATAAAAGAAGATTCGGTTTCGGTTTCGGTCGACGCGCGTGCACGGGCACGGGGCGCGTCGGACGGCAGCTTCCGCGGAGGCCGCGGTGGCAGGGAGAAGGGCCTCGGCTTCCACCGAAGCAGCGCAGGACGGGAGGAAGCAGCGCTCGACGAGTACCGGTCGATGAAAAAACGCGGGGCTCGCTACGGTGCAAAGCTGAACGTTCGGCGTTAAACGCGTACGATCGCGGCATCGATCTGGTCGACGAGGCTCTCGCAAATCTTCGAGATGTAAATCTGGTTGGCGCCCTGGCTGGCTGCGTTCCTGATGTGCGCGTCCAGAGCTTCACGCTGGACGGCCAGGTGTTTCTGCAGACGCAGCATCTTCTGCGTGTTGCCGTCCCCCGAACTCTTCGAACTGCCGCCGCCGGCATCTCCAGAACCGGCCGAGAGTTTGACCGACCAGAAGTGCCGCAAGAGCTCGTCCGTCTTGAGCGCCTCCAGCCTGAAAAACTCCACCATGACTCCTCCCAGGGCGTCCTCGGGCGACACAGACGCCGCCGCGAGCCCCGCCGGGCCAAACTCCTCGACAAACCGCGCGCTGTCCATGGCGCAAAACTCTTCGAGCGCCTTGTTCGACCCGTTCAACTCGTACGGGGCGGGTACGAGCGCCCACGGGTCGACGTCGAACTCGACGGCGTCCCGCATCGTGATGTCCCGCGGTTTGCCTCCCTCGCCCCCCTCGCCTTTCTCGACCCGCTCGGGGCCTTTCCCGGCCCCCTCGTCCTTGCGATTCTTGATCCGCAAGAACGCCATCTTGTCGTTGATGGACAGGGGCACGGTGTGAATCACCCTCTCGCCTCGCAGGTCGGCCAGGTCTGAGGCCGCGCGCATCTTGTGCACGGCATCCTGCTCGACGTTCGAGTCGACACTGGCGCTCCCCTTGGCCTGTTCCAGCTCTTTCCGCGCGGCGTCGACGCTGGTGGCGAGCGCGATCGCCTCCTCCGTCGTCAGCTTGTCTTTCCTCATTGTTTCCGCGTCCAAATCCACGATCGGGCCGTCAAGCACGTGGGTCGAGTGCCGGTTGAGGTCGTTGGCCAGCGACTTGAGCTTGGCGGTCGCTCGCGCAACGGCCTCGTCGCTCCGCTTGGTGTCCGCGCCCATGCTCCGCGACCCGCCGGACCACCTCGATCCAACGTACTCCGAGAACAGGTCCAGCGTGGGATCCACGTTTCGCAGCATCGTGCGATCCATCGCCGACGCCTCCTCGTCCAGGTGCTCCCGGAAGGGCGCAAAGATGTCGTCCTTGTCCTCGGCTCGATCAGACCTCGAGCCGCGAGCACCCTTTCGCTTCGCAATGTTCTTGTAATCGAGTTTGAAGTACTCCTTCCAGAAATCGTCCAAGCTCATCGAGTGGGGCACGTAGGCGATGAAGGCCCTGTTGACCTCGGGCTGATAGCGGAAGATCCTCTCAATATCCTCTGGCATCAGCGTCACATGCACCTTCTCCGTCTTGCCGTCGTGGGACCGCTCGACCTCATGAAGCACCGAAGACAGCCCCAACCGCATGCCGGCCTTTGGTCTGCCCGTCTTTGACGACGGCGCCCCCGCCCCAGACGTCGACGTGTTCGCGGACGACGCCAATCTATTCGCCGCGTTGCCCGCGTGCCCATGAGTCGACCAGAACTCGGCCTCCGTGAGAATACCCGTAGCAACGAGCTGGTTGTATAGAGCCTCCAAGTCCTTATTCTCGTCGAAGAGCCTCTTTCGCTCGTCCGCCCTGAGGCCCGCACCGGCGGCATGCTTTCGCTCCTTGAGCTGCTCGACCACCTCGGTCCGATCATCGACCGTCAGAAAGTTGAGAATCAATGCTTTTCCATCCTTCTTTGCGATCCTCAGAAACGAAGGCTTCTTCGTCCCCTGCCCTTCGATGTCGGCGAGCAGGATCGAGACGTCGGCGGCAGCCCCGGGCGCCTCGGGCTTCCACAGAACCGACACGTCGCTGATCGTGACCGTTCCCGGGACCTGCTGCTGTCCATCTACTTTACTGGCCGCCTTGGCCAGCAGGATGCTTGCCATGGGCTCCTTCTTCTTCTTCTGGCAGCCTGCCTGGCGGTCGGTCTCTCTCTTCTTCTTCCTGGCGTCCCGTTTTCGTCGTCTCCCGTCACGCCCGCTCGAGACCCAGCTTCAAGACCATGAGGACTCGTGATTCGACCCGTATGTCGTAGTGGCTAGCCACGAAGTTTTAAAAAACACTTGAGAGCGAGGCCAGACCGTCCCGAAGAATTTTCAGCTGCCCCTCCAGATAGCACTCGCACATTCTCGCACCGAGGGCCCATCCCTCAGGCACACGCCCGGCCTGCTCGCGGCATCGCGCAACGGCGCCCTCGACCGCCGAGAGCACACCTGTCAGCGCGGCCCGCAGCGTCTGTGCCGCCCGCGCCTCGTTCTCGGCGCCGACCACCCGCATAGGATCCCGCTTTCCCGACAGCATGGCTTGGAGCTCTTCTTCCGTAGCAACGAGCACCCGCATCGTGCCGAGGAGCTTCCTCGACATTGGTGAGTCGGTTTTCCCTCTCCTTCTGAGGTTGTGGTCGAGCGTGATGACTCCCCCGTACTTCTCCATCACAGCCTGCACATCGGGCATCGAGCACCCGTCGGGCAGCTCCAGCGTCAGTGGCACGATATCGTGCGGGTTGTCGTTGACGGCAAACCCGTAGTAGGTTATCAGCTTGACGTTTGGGACCGGCCCGTACGAGATGAAGACCTGGCTGCCTGCTGGGCACGGACGAAACGCCGGGAACCTCAGGGCGTCGGCTTCGACATCGAGCCTCCCATACCGCACGCAATGTGGCCAGGGACTGTGGTTCACCAGGCAAGCGAACGGAACCATCACCGTCTTTGACGTCGTCGACGGCGGAAACTCGATCTCGAACGCTGGCGATCGATCGAACGAGCGAACGAGCGAAGCGGGAGGAACGAGTGAGATTGGGAGCGTAAGCGAGTCAGGGCGCGGGATCACGTCGGTAGATGGACCAACGGTAGATAAATCAACCCACCGTATCCATACCACAGCTCGACCGCCCAAAGGTACCTGTCGAAGGTGAACCACGAGGCGTCGAGGAGCGTCGGGTACGCCGACAACAGCACGTCGAAGACCAGCGTGCACTCCTCGTACAGGTTACGAATATGCGACTGCGCTTTGACGATCTCTCCGTAGGCCGACGACCCTTGCAGCAGCTCGACAACCTCCATCGGAAACGACAAACCGGTCCCAAACGCCTCGGGCAGCTCGTCCCAGAAGGGTTTCCAGAAACTGTCGTCGTCAAAGCGATCAATCATCGTGAACACGATGAGGAGGTTGTCCATGCCCAGGCCGGGGATCACGCTCAACATTTTCCCCAGGTCCGTCTCGAGCACAGTCTCGTCGAAGACCAGCGCGCGCCGGGGGATCGACAGGATGTCTTCACCCCGCAAGATATCACGCTCCGAGAAACACCCCCGGATACCCAGCGGCGGAAACGTGCCGACGACGAGGTCGCTCGACTTGATGGCCACTTCTGCCGCCCAACGATGGAACGACGCCGTTGTCTCCCCGGTCTCTCGTCGGCCGGCGCCCTCCCGGTCGTCCAACCCAGCATCCTCGTGATGGAACTGCGGCCAGAGATTCTCGATATGCTCGTGCAGCTGGCTTTGGAGCTCGGACTGACCGGGTACCCGCTGCTGAATGAGAGACAGCGCGGCCGCCTCGTTCCGATGGTTCAAGGGACGTTTAAGGTCCTCTGGGTCGTCGAGAAAGTACCTGGCGAAAGAGTGAAGAGTGCAGCGCGAGAGTGAGAGAGTGAGAGAGTGAGAGAGAGTGAGAGACAGAGTGAGAGAACGGGGTCGCACGCCGGTCGAGATCAATACCGACAGCTCCTCGTTCGAGAGGCAGTAAATGCGCGCCGCGACAAGCTTCGATTCGAGGGTGTGGGGGGCCGCGAGGTCGAAGTGGACGGGAGACGAGGAGGAGGAGGCGTTCAGGGTTTGAAGGAGTCCCTGTTTCTCGTCGTCCGAGAATCGCAGGATGGGGTTCGGTTGCATGGCTGCTGGTTCCGCGACAACCACCTACGTCATTCGTCGTGCCATCGCGGCCGCGATTCAACGAATGAAACGAATGAATTCTAGATACCTACGCCGGTGAGACACTTCATTTGGGTCTCCCCCCAGAGGGTCTGGCCCTTTGGACGAAGGAGCACAAAACGTTTTGTGAGTGAGCTTCTCGTTCGCTCCTGACTCCCTGCATCCCATCGGGTGTGCGTGTGTTAACGACGGGAAAGCACCGAACTCGAGTGGCCACGTCGTCGAGAAGATTTTTCGAGAGCCAACAGACTTGCAACCACCGAAATCTCTCAACTCGACTCGGATGAGCTCTCTCTCGCTCTCCTCTAGAGCCCTGTGCGGTGCCCTGTGCCTAGGATACGCGCTCTCGTGGTCGGATACAGCGTTAAGAGCCCTGGCATTGACCCCCGGTCTCGCGCTCCCATTCAGACCGTTTCAGTTTGCGACCTATGCGTTCACGTCGTCTTCCCTCGCCGGCCTCCTCGCCACGGCCCCCCTCGCGACCTACCTGACGCACGTGCTGGACCCCATCCAAGGCCAAAAGGGACTCGGGTTGATCGTCGCCGTGGCGGTGGCGGCGGCCGGCCTGGCGACCTGGTTCGCGACGTGGCTGCTGTACGTCGTCTCGTCCGTGCTGAGCTCCGCTGCCGGCGAGGCGATGGTCGACGTGCTCTACACGCCAATCTGCGGTTTCTATGCGGGGACGGTCGCGCTGCTCGTCGCGCTCATGCAAGCCGCGCCCGGCGAGACGGCGGTGCCCGGCTTGGGGACTGTCAGGACGGCGGCGCTGCCGCTGCTCTACGCCGTCCTGGTGTGTGCGGGACAACTGGTATGGGGTCGAATGGTCAACTGTTTGGTGGTTGTATGTGGACTCGTGGCGGCGTGGGTGTGGTTGCGGTACTTTCATCCCGGCCTCGCGGGCTTGACTGGCGACCCCTCGGATCAGTTCAAGCTGTTGTCCTTCTTCCCGGACACGATGCAGCGGCACCCAGGGATGACTGCGGTTTCGGACCGGGTGGACGTGCGGATGCGGGCGTGGGCTGCTGAGGTGAAGGACTACGACCTGCGGGGGTTGGTGGACGCGGTCAGGCAGCGGCGCAGCGGTGCGGGCGGCGGGAGCGGGAGCGGGAGCGGCAGCGTCGTGCGGGAGGAGGACTCGGCGCGGCGGCGAGAACGGGGCATGAAGAGTCTCGAGGCGCGGCTCGGCGGCGGCGGCGGCAGCGGCGAACAACGTGACACGGGTGACGCCGCAGTATGAGTAACAACCTGACCGACAAACTCCACGACGTTTCACGAAATATGACAACTACATTGATCCGAGCGAGCACTCTGACCCGCCGCCGTCGGACATGGCGTCCGCGTCTCGCATCTTTGAGGCCATCCGCTTGATGATCCCCTCGGCCACTCGGTCGTCCACCTCTGCCTCGGGAGCCAGCCCCTGCAGCGTCTCGGCCACCTCGGCCTTGAACGCCGCCAACGCGCCACTCACCCTCTCCGCCAACAATCGCTGCTCCGCATCCGGCCGTTCGTTCATCGCCTGAGATAGCGCGTGGCAGATGACTGTTGATGCCGGCTGTGACGGGTCGTCTTCAAAGTCAGCGTCGACGTCAGCGTCGTCGTCGTCCCCCTCGGCGCTCCCCTTGTGGCGCCAGCGCAGGGTCTCGGACCCCTCTCTGAGCGTGCCGTCGGGCAGGATTGTGACCTCGGCCAGGACCTCGTCGTGGCCGAGAGAGAGATCGGCATGGTAACGGATGCTGCGAACGCTCCCCCGGTCGTTCTCGACCGTCGCCGGCCACCACACCGCCCTGTCATCGACATGCCAAAGAACTTCAATCTCGGTTCCTGGCGAGATCGACCTCGACTCGTTCTCGTGGACGGTCATTCCGGGCGGTTCGAATTCAAACTGAACAGTCATGAGCCCCTGCGTTCGCGATGCGGTCCTCGAGACGCTGCAAGGCCACACGAAACTGCTGTCGGAGCTGCTGCCGGAGCGTATCGAGGAGCTGCAGGGGTCTGTGGACGCCCTCCGGTTCTTGCGAGAGTTCGTCGGACCCTCCAAGCCGGTGGTCGTCCGCGGAGACGTCGCGGTCGCGAGGTGGCCTGCTTTGTCCCGGTGGAAAGATCAAGCGTACCTCAACCACGCCCTGAGAGACGCCGACGTCACCGTGGCCTTGACACCAGACGGACTCGCCGATGCCGTCTCCGCCGACGGGGCGTTTTTCATGCTGCCTGCCGAGGCGAAACTACCGTACCGGACGTTTGTCGACATGCTGCGGCGCCAACGTCCGGTTGTCTACCTCCAGAAGCAGAACGACAGTTTTGCCTCCGAGTTTGGTCCGATCTCCGGCGACGTGGGTCGGCTTCCGTGGGCCGACGCAGCGTTTGGCGGTGCGTCCAACTTGGACGCCGTGAACTTTTGGCAAGGACGGACGCCGACAAAAACCTCGTGGCATCGCGATCCGTACGAGAACGTCTACGTCGTGTTGCGAGGCAGGAAGCGTTGCAGATTGCTCCCCATGACGGACGGGTATCGATTACAGATCAAACCGTATCGACAGGCAGAGTGGCGGTACGAGAACGGCACGTTTTCGGTCCATCCGTGTGAATCTGTGGACCGAGAACCGGTCGTCCCGTGGTCGAGCATCCAACCCTGCTCGTGCGAGCGGGATTCGTACGGCGTTCAACGTTCCCGTCGATGCGCGAGCTGCACCACGTTGGCCGACCACCCGCCCAAGGAGGTCACGCTCAACGCTGGAGACGTCCTGTACATCCCTGCATTCACGTACCACGAGCTCGCCCACGACCCTGTGGACGCCAGCGACGACACCGACGCCGAGTCGTCGTCATCGTCCACCATTGCGGTCAACTTTTGGTACGAAACGCAGTACGGACACCACGGGTTTGCCACCGCCACGACCTTCGATCGACTCTCCGCGCTGTAACACGCCGCTACTTCCGCGCCATCTTCAAAAGGGGCTGCCGAGGGTCCTTCAGCAGCACCTCCACCCCCGCCGGCATCTCCAACGCCGTCCAAAGCACCTTATCGTTCACTTCCAGCTCGCTAATATCCACCTCAAAGTACCCGGGCACCGCATGCGCCGCAGAAGCATCCACAAGACAGGGGACCGTCCTACGTATCCAGTTCACCCGCCCGCCCGCCCGGATCCCAGGCGACGCCTCCTTCCCAAACGTCCGCAACGGCACGTCCACCTTGACTTTCCGACTCGGATGGAAATCGATAAACGTGACGTTCTCCGGCTCGGCCGTCGCGGCCGTCGAATGAATCTGCCGACCCAGCACCCGGTGCGTCGTCGTCGAGGATGCACAGGACGCAGAGGCGTCCTCCCCGTCGCGCTTCTCGTTCACGCGGATGTCAAACACCTGGCACGCGAATCCGTAGCTTCCCACCTTTTGGTGGATCGACGCGATTGTTTTCTTGTCAAACGCGAGCAGGAGCTTGTCGCCACTGTCGGTGCCGTTCATCGAGAAGACGACGCCGGGAACCAGTCCCTGACTCCGCAGCTTGGCCGCGGCCCGCGAGCCGCTCGACGACCGCGTCACCGCGTCCAAGGCGATGACGGCGCCGTCCCCGCCCGCCGTCGAGAACGGCGCGCTCGTACTCGGCGCTGCATGGAGGAATGGCGACAGAGAGAGGAGGCCGTCTCTCCGCGACAGGACGCGCGCCGCGCTGCTGCTCCGCATTGACGACGACTCGTGTGTGTGTGTGCGTGTATGCGTGTGTGGGCGCGGGCTTGGAACGAAGGGATCGAAGGAGTGGGCGCCTGAACGTCAAAGTCGGAGACGACAAAAAAATAGACTCTCTCGACCTCAACACGTGGCATAACGCCACGCAGACCACCACGTACACGACCAACACGTAAACCGCCACCTATGGACGCTTCGAGCGGGCTCCGCGTGGGCGAACCGTCCCGGTTCGTCCTCGTCCTCGCCCTCCTCGCCACTGTCCTCTTGGTGGCTTGTCCGAGGGTCAGCAGCGCGACGTCGTGCTCGCAGGAACAGCAGACGTACCCCCGAGACACGACGAGAGCCCCAGACCCCATTTTCACGGTCAACGGCATCGACGGACAGATGGTTTGGACGTCAAACGCGCTGCTGGTTACGACGACGACGGCGCAGGGCTACCCGGGTGGTCCGCTCGTCAAGGGACCCCTGGGGTCCTCCGCGAGTTCGGCGGCGTCGTGGAGTGTGCTCACGGATGACCTGAAGAGGGCCGCCGGGAAGGACGAGAAGGAGATTGCCGACAGCGATGCGGGCGTGGTGGCAGTTCACCAGTCGCCGGTCAACAGGGACGTGCTGTTCTTGCAGGGCCAGTCGCGCATCAATTGGGTGTCTACTGACGGCGGGAAGTCGTTCACGGGCCGGCGTTCGCCGGGCAAAGACCACCCGTCTCTGGGCCGGAACGAGGTGATCAAGTTTCACCCCCGGCAGCAGGACTGGCTGTTGTTGCGGACGGCGCGGGACGCGTGTGATGTGGACGTGGAGATGACCGAGTGTGTGTACGATCTCATGGTGACGAAGGATCTCGGGAAGTCTTGGACGAATATCACCGAGCGGAGCCGGGGGCGGATCGGGGGCGTGCGGGATTTCGAATGGGGGGCAGTCATGGGCAGTTTCCACGGAAGAACGACCAAGGACGACGACGTGTTCGTTACTGCGTATCCTGGGAATCCAAAGGATGATGGGAAGAAGGAGGAGAAGGGGACGGGGATGTACCCAGGCTGGGACGAGCGGCTCAAATTTTACTTCTCCGACGACCTGTTTGGGTCGGCGCCGAAGCTCGAGGTGCAGTGTGGCAACCTGTTTGAGATTATCTCGAACAGAATGTACCTCGCGATGCCGTCGACGTGCCCGGTGGATCCGGACGGGAACCCACGGCACGGGGGCTCGGGGTCGATCGAGGACCGGTCGGTGACGATGTATGCGAGCGTTGACGGGAAAGGTTTCGTCGAGGCGTGTCTTCCGGCGTCGTTGGAGGACGACGGGTACAATCTGGTCTCGACGCACGACGATGCCGGCGTGTTTGTCCTGGCGGACCACGCCGAGCCCGGGAGCCGCGGGCCTTCGTCCGACTCGCCGAGCGCAGACGCGTACGCGCCGGCGTACAACGTCTCTCTGCACACCCTGAGCATCGGGAACGTGTACCGACGGGCGTTCATCACGGACTTTTCGAGGGTCGAGGGCGTGCCGGGGTACTACCTGGCCAACGCGATCGACGAGGGGCTGTCGACGCGATTGTTCTCGTACCTCAAGACGCAGCACAGCACGAACGGCGGGGCAACGTGGGACTTGATCGCGCCCCCGGAAGCGTACCGGTACCCTCAGGCGTGCAATTCGTGTCCGCCGGGGTCGTCCCTGGAGGCGTGCGCGCTGCATTTACACGGTCCCACCTCGTGGTTTGCCCCAGAGGGCCAGCACCCGAACTTCTATTCGGTGAGGTCCGCGCCGGGGGTGGTGCTCGCGACCGGCAACGTCGGCGCCCATCTGGACTTCCGAAGCGAGGCGGACTGCACGTGGCTCTCTCGAGACGGCGGACTGACGTGGTCGGATGTCGCGCCGCGCACGTCCGTGTACGAGGTGAGCGATTCGGGCGGCACCATTATGCTCGCCGCGCACAGGTCCGAGGGGCCCACCAGCGAGCTGCAGTTCTCGCTCGATCAGGGTGCCTGCTTCCACACCGTCAAGCTGCCCAAGGCCATGCTGGTCGAGAACATCCGGGTGGGGAGCGAGGCCGTGGGCGAGGCCGACACGTTTTACGTCTACGGCAGCGCCTGCAGCAAGCAGGAGAGCGCCGACTGCACGTTCGAGGGCTGGTCGATGGAGCAGGGCATTTTGTACGTGGTGCGCCTGCCCGATCTCGTGGGAGACGACTGGAAGGTGTGCGACACTGGGTCGTCGTCCAAGTCGTACGATGACTTTGACTTTGGCGGCAAGTGCCTTCTCGGACGTACGCTGACAATGCGGCGACGTGCGGCCGACGGGAGTGCCGACGACTTTTGCGCCAACCCGCCGTCGTTCAGGCAGAGCGTTCGGGGCAAGGATATCTGCCAGTGCACGATGGACGACGTCGAGTGCGAATTCGGGTACGAGCGGCGGGAAAAGCAGTGCGTGCCCATGCCGGGCGTGGTGGCGGCCTCTGCCTGCCCGCGCCTCGTGGAGAGCGGGTATCGGGCGTCGGACTCCCATCGGCGTCTGGTGCATAGCAACGCGTGCAGGAACGTCAACACGGTCATTCCGGACACCAACGGTAAGGGGGGCAAGAAGGGCTCCGATGACACCGGGTCGGACGCCTCTGGCGGCTGCCACAAGTCTACGTCCGCCTTCTGGAAACTCCTCACGTTCCTGTTCACGACAGGAGGTGTAGCTGTCGTTGTTGGCGTCGTGTGGAGCCAGTGCATGGCACCCGAGCAGCAACGGGCCGTGCTGGAAGGTGTGCAGGCGGGGGTCGAGGTGGCGCTGGGAGCGAGTGTCGTGGCCGTTGACTGGGTGAGGCAGAAGGTCAGGGCCGTGGTCGGCGGAGATCGGAGCGACGAGCGGGAGTATTACGAGGCGCTCAGTGGTCTGGAGGACATCGAGACGGAGGTGCGGGGAGGGTGATCGGAGGGTTGTTTTGGGCGCACGCTAGATAGAATGTAATCGAATCGAATGGCGCTTCTCTTGCACGCACACATGTACATCTCAATGTCCCGGACTGCGACGTCGGCGCTCGATCGCTCGAAGCGGAAAACGAAGCGCCGATCGTACGAGAATTCCGTGGTCGCAGCCGGGCCTACTCCTTCAAGCGTGCTCGTCACTGGAGGCACCGGAGGCACCGGCAAGGCCCTTGTAGAGAAGCTGGCCGCGCAGGGAACGCCGGTCGCGGCCCTGACGCGCAACGCCGCCAAGGCGAAGGCGTCGCTGCCCGCCGTCGAACTCGTCGAAGGAGACCTGTTCTCGTACGACACGGCTGTCGAGGCTGTCGCGGGACGGGATATCATTTTCATCTGCAGCGGGACGACGTCGCGACTCGACCCGTTTGATCCCTTCAAGATCGACTGGCAAGGAGTCGAGAACTTGGTGGCCGCCGCCAAGCAGCAAGGTGGCGTGAAGAAGATCATCATGGTGTCCAGCATCGGGGTGGACGACCCGTTCTTCCCGCTGAATCTTCCGTTTGTCGGCAACGGCGTCTTGTGGATGAAGAAGCTGGGGGAACTGGCCGTGCAAAGATCCGGGGTCGACTACACGATTATCCGACCCGGCGGTCTTCGCTCGAACGACGACGGGAAGCAGCGGAACGTCGTCGCGGGCGGTCCAAACACTTTTGGATTGCCGCCGCGGCCCAAGCTTCCCGGCGGTATCCGACGGACGACGGTAGCTGACGCTTGTATCGCGGCAATGCAGCTGCCCGAGGTGTCCAGGAACAAAATCGTCGAGCTTGTCGAGGAGGAGCGAGCGCCGGCCGTGTCCTGGTCAAACGTGTTTAAAAGTGTGTGATGGCAGGACCGTACGTCATCTCCCACGAGACGTTGGAAATCGAGACGTGGGAATTCAAAGCAAATGTGTGGCAGGGCGCGATGCAGCCTCTCACGGGCGGAGAGCGAAGCCTACGCGAAGAGAGTGAGACTCGGAGGGAGCACAAAGGTCGACCCGACCTACGACGCAATCGAGCGCTCCTTCAACGTCTCGCCGGGCCAACGCGTTCCGATCCTCATCGCCGACGCCGACGGCGGCGTCACCCTCCGAGCTGCCGTGTGGGGACTCGTCCCGCATTTCCAGAAGGGCCTTCGGCACGACCACTTCAAGATGTTCAACGCGCGCGCAGAGGAGCTCAGCAGCAAGGTCTCGTTCAACACCCTGACTTCAACCAAACGTTGCCTCGTCCTGACGGACGGGTTTTACGAGTGGAATTCGAAACGGGTGTGCGGCAAGCTGGAAAAGCAGCCCTGGCACCTCCACTTCCCTCCTGCCGACGGCCGTGATGGGAAACCGGCCATCATGGCCATGGCCGGCCTGTACGACGTGTGGCGGCATCCGGAGACCCTCAAGGAACTCGTCACGTGTACGATCTTGACGACAGCCAGCAGCGAGGAGATTCGGTGGCTGCACGACAGGATGCCAGTTCTGATCGATCCCACTGACGACGCGGCGGCCGCACGGTGGCTCGACGTCGCCAACCAAAAGACGATCGAGCGCGACATGATCCTTCCGTACGAGAGCTCGAAGCACTCGACGCCACTCAAATGGTACAAGGTGACGCCCAAGATGAGCAAGGCGGCATTCCAGGGGGAAGCGTGCGTGGCTCGGCTCAAGACGCCCGTCACGCTCGCCAAGTTTTTCTCACCGTCGCCTACCTCCAAGAAGCGCATGGTCGTGAAGGAGGTGAAGGAGGTGAAGGAGGTGAAGGAGGAGAGGGAGGAGAGGGAGGAGAGGGAGGATTCCGACGGGAACCGGTAAAAAATCAGCCACCGAACCCTTTGCCATTCTTGGCCTTCCCCTCCTTCTTCGTCTTCCCCTTTTTCTTCCCCTTCCCTCCGTCGTCCTGCATCCGCGCCTGCAGCGCCTCGATCGCCCCGGTCAGCAGGTCCTTCTTCCCTAACCGAAGCCCCACCGCCAACTTCCTGTCCGACGACGGCGACCCATCGCCGCCGAGCAGCTTCCTGTCGGCCACAGAGCTCCCGGAAAACTGGCTCAGCCCGATCAACCCCATCCCCACGAGCGTCTTCAAAACAGACGCCTCCCACGCGCCGGACCGTGCCGGCGTCCACTTGCCGAGGTCGGCCAAGCCGCCGGCCTCCTGCAAGTCCCTCTCCCTCATGCAGCAGAGGACCCGAACGCCGGCCAGCAGCCGCTCGTCCACCGGCGCATCGCCGTCCTTCTCGACCCACAGCATGTTGACTTCCTTGTTGTCGTTCAGCCCGAGCGCATCGAGCGCCCTCGCTTGCCACGGCTGAATCTTCATGTCGTCGACGGCGCTCCCGACGTTTGCGACCGCCTTGGCCGCCTCCACGAACGCCGGGTCGAACGATAACTTCACCGTGTCGTGTGGGTTCCGATCAACGATGAACCCGTAGTCGAGGAGCAGAAAATCGTTCGGCAAGTTGCCGTAGGAGAGCGAGACGTCCTCTCCCGGCGCGATGTCCCGCAGTGCCTTCATCGTCAGCTCGCTCGACTTGGACGACCCGCTCACGCCAGCGTTGGGCGTGAACTGATGGTTGGCCATGTCGATCAGCGGCAGCATGGCCGCCGACGAACCGTCGCCCCCAGGACGAAACGCCCGAGACGTCACGGCAGAGAGCGCCCATCCCAGCATGTTGGGCGACAGCATGTCACCGACGTCGTCCCCAAACAGCTCACGACCCAGCCTCTTGACGTCCTCCATGGCAGAAAACTCCACGAGCCATCGACACCGCTTGATCACCTGTGACGAGACCGGCGGGTACTCGAGCGCGTCCAGGTCTTCCTTCCCGAAAAAGATGGGGACTCCCGGGAACCCCACGGGAAGATTGGCGATGTATGCCGCATGCGACGACTCTGTTCCTCGATACCGCTCGTACAACAGCTTGAGCGCGAGCTTGGCGCCCCACAGCTCCTTAGGGACGAGCTCGATGAGCTCCGTCAAGCTCGCCGGATCGTTGGCTCGATCCTGCGACAGCTGCAGGGAGCCCGGCAGGCTGACGATCACTTCCTCCTTCTTGATGGGGCCGAGTGCCTTCAGGGTGAGCCCATGCGTGCTCGAGGTGATGGCCAGCGCCGGGTGGACCCTGCCCCGGCCGGCCACCCCACCACCACCACCGACATGCTCGAGCAGCGGATGCTGCGGTTGCTGCGCGGCTGCAGCCACCGCCCGCAGCACGGCTCGATCGCTGCGATGCGACCGATACCTCCGAAGCGTCCCGACGTGCCGCAGCGAGCAAACACCTCGTATCGAGACGATCATTGAGAACTTCTGAAACGAACCCCCCCCAAAACACACGCATACCGGTATATTTTCTCTGTTCCGAGGCAACCCCTACGCACGATGAATACATACCTTGTCTTCTATAACGTGGCGCTGTGCGCTGGATGGTAGGTTGCTCGCTCGCTCGCTCGCGTGCACATCGGTTTTGGTCCATTCCGTCAGTCGGACACCCACGAAGTCTCTCTACGTCAGTCAGGCTCGGGACAAGATCAATCGCTCCTCGTGGGGACACCGCTGCCGACGACTCACCCCTCCCCCTCCCCACCCCCTTCCCACCCTCACCCCACCGCAGGGCGTACACGCTGGTCCAAATGGTGACGGCGCTCGTCGGCGCGGCCTCGTCTGGCCTCTCGTTGACCTCTCCCGTCCTGCTCTCGCTCGTCTGGGAGAGCTGCGAGCTTCCGCTGAAGATCAGCCAGAGCGTCGCCATCATGGAAGTGCTGCACGCCATGCTTGGCATCGTGCGCTCGCCGGTGGCGATCACGGCGACGCAAGTCGCGTCTCGGCTGTGGATCCTCTGGGGTATCGTCAACCTCACTCCCGAGTCGACGACGACCTCGGTCGTCACCATCGGTGGGGTCCTCAACCTGAGCCTCGTCACGCTGCTCACGGCGTGGTGTCTTTCGGAGATTATCCGGTATGGGTTCTTTGCGCTGAAGGAGGTGGGATCGCAACCAGGGTTCATGGTGTGGCTGCGATATAGCGGGTTTCTAGTACTGTATCCGTTGGGCGTGTCTAGTGAGCTGGCCATGGTGTGGCTGGCGTTGCCGGTGATTCGCCTCAAGGGACTGTGGTCGATTGCATTGCCGAATCCGATCAACTTTGCATTGAGCTACGACGTCGTGTGTGTGTTGGCCGTGGCCGCCTACCTGCCCGGGTTCCCGCAGCTGTTCACCTACATGCTCAAACAGAGGAAAAAAGTGCTGGGTGGCGGTGGCGGCGGCGGCGGGCCGGCGAAGAAGAGGGCGTGAGTACCGTAAGTACCTCGAATGTACGTACATTACAAACGCAACAAACAAACAAACGAACAAACGAACAAACAAACAACCGTACAAACTCATTTCAGGAAGAGGGGAGCCGGTCAAGCGACGGGAGGTAGATGAGCGCGTCGTCGTCGCTTCCCGCCGGGTGCAGGACGTTTGGGACGTCCTCCTCGAGCTTGCGCGTGACCGTCTCCACATCTTCCGGACCCTCTTTGGGTAATTTCCCACAGAAAAACTCCCACAGCGGGATCCCGCTCGACACAATCCTGGCCTGCCTCGCGAATGCATGCGCAATGGCGTCCTCCGTCGAGTCGCTCGCGTCCGACCTCTCCGACGTCGCCAGCTCCTTGTTGTTGTTCGCGCCACGCTGCCTCTTGCTCGGGGATCCCTGCGGCGTCGCGTTCCTAGACGCCTGCTTCGACCCCACCCGAGATCCGATCCGGCTCACGGCTTCCGACGGCAGAAGCGCCTCCAGCCCCACGATCTGCAGCCACTTGCCCAGCCCCATCCGGACAGCCACGACGTCCCCCTCGCCCTCCTCGTCATCTCCATCCTTCGCATCTTTCTCCTCTTTCGTCCTCGTCTCCAAGACCCGCAAGCTCACGCGCCACTTCCGGTTGAACTCCTTCCCGCCCAGCACCTCGAGCGCTGTCGGGGACATGTCGACGACACCCTCTTGCTGTTCCTCGCGCAAGAACACCCGGTGGATGTTCAAGCAATAGAGCGCACAGATTGGATCATCGGTGTCGATGTGCAAGACGCATACGGGCACGAAGTACAGCTTGGTGCCGTCTTCCTGGACGACGACGGTCGGGGGCGGCGGCTCGGTCGTGAGCGCATAGCGCTTTTCGACGCCCGGGCACGTCCGAGGCGGGACAAGCACCTCGCCGTTCTCAATCATGGCCTTGACTTTGAGCGTCTGCGCCATGAGGACGGGGGTCAGGAACGGGGACATGGACGACTGTTGCGTGGGTGGGTGGGGGTTGGTTGCAGAGGACGAGTGCGCCCGCGCGCTGCCCTCCGACGACTCGTTCGCCGATCCAGACATGGGCTTTTGCATAGAAATGACGGGTGGATGCGCCGATTGGGTGCCGGACGTTCGTATCGTCGGGCTCGTTTCGGGTGTTTCGGGTGTTTCGGGTGTGCTCCCAGGCAGATCCATCCATAGCTTTCGTTCTCGGGCGACACAGGAGTCCATCCGCGTCTCGGATATCAGTTGACACACGACAGGAGGTCTACTAGATTGTACGTACAGACGGCGGGCGGTACAGACGGTGAGCGAGAAGCGAGCGCGCAGCAAGGGATCAAACGGTTCGAATTCGAGACCACGATGGACGACGAGTTCGGAGCGTCCCCGTTGGGTCGGTCAAAGCAGAGGCGGCAGTCGACGACGGCGACGGCCACGGCCACCCAGAAGAGTCTCGAGTTCGTTCGCGACCGCGACGGCAACCCGGACGAGCAGCACAACGACATGGACGACGTCCTGTACGGCGACCTGTTGGACCCCGACCAGCCGTCGACGAGCCAGTCGATCCACGCGACGCACGCGACCACGTTGCTCAAGCTCAAGACGTCCAAGCTGCAGAGCGAGCTGGCGGCGTCGGAAGAGAATGTCAAGGTGCTTCAGGAGGAAGTGGCAACGTTGCGCGCGGTCTGCGAGGAGCTGCGGGAAAAAAACGGCAACCTCGAATACAACATCTCGAGCCTCTTCAACACGGCAAAGTTGGAGATTGAACGAAAGGACAAGGAAATCAAAAGGTTGCGTTCCGAAACGCAACACTCGGGGCACGGTGGAAGCCAGCGCGGACAGGGCAGCCAGCGCGACCGCGATGGCAGCCACCGGCGATCGTCGTCGCATGGAGGCGGGAGGGCCAGTCAAGACAGAGACAAACGTCGATGAGCGCGACTATGTTTTAAAATTGCCGTTCGGCTGTGGCAAATACGTTCCAGACGATGGCACCAAACACGTTGAGCAGCGCCGTCATCAAGAAGATGCTCCCGAAGCTCCCGGTCTTCTCGACGACAAACCCGGCTACGCTCACGCCCGCGATCCCACTAAAGCACCCGAATGTGTTGCTCAGACCGAACAGCTTTCCCGCGTTGGTCGGCGCCACCTCGCTGATGTTGGCCGTGAACTGGCCGACGCTGGTGAGGCCGAGCGAGCACGTCAGGGCCAAAAGCGCCTGGCTCGCGTTCAGGTTGCCAAATGAAAGCGCGAGCAAGGGAACCACAGGTCCGAGCAACGCAATCGACTGCACGATCTTCCGCATGCGGGTCCTGTCGAAGCCGCTGTTGATCAGCAGGTCGGTGACGATGCCGGTCGTGACGCTCCCCATGGCCATCACGAGCCACGGCACGAAGCTCATGAAGCTCGACGCGCGGAGGTTCATACCCAGTACCTTGTAGAAATAGGTCGGCATCCAGTTGAGGTAGATGAAGTACCCGAAATGGTTGATGACGTTGGCCGTGATGATGGCCCAGACGGCCGGGGACGACAGCAGCGCGCGGATCGACACTGACGATGATTCGTCAGTTGATGATTCCGTCGACCTAGACGCTTCTTTCGATGGCCGGTGATCCGGAACGACCGCGTTCCAGAGCGCCGCCATGGGCAGCCCCAGGGCGCCAAACGTGTAAAACACGCTCCGCCAGCCGAACGACTCGAGCAAGACGGGCGACAGCAGCAACCCGACCAGATTCCCCGAGTGGAACCCGGTGAACATACCGCCGATCGCTGACGCCCGCTGCCGGATGTCGATGTTCCTGGCCATCATGTTGTTCACCGACGGCAGCGCCACCCCCTCCCCCAGCCCCACCAGAAACCTGCTCAACAAGACCGCCGGAAACACCACTCCGAGCGACTTGGTAAGCGGCGTGATGGCCACAAGCGGCAACAGCATGGACGCCACCGAGAAGAAGACCATGCCCCACGCCATCACCCGCTTCCCCCCGAACCGATCCGCCAGCGTCCCACCCACCAGCTGCGTCGACACGTACCCCCACAGGAACGCCGACTGAACGATACCCTGCGCGCCTTCCGCCCATCCCATCTCTGCCGCAAGCGGCAGCATCGCCACAGAAAGACAGATCCGGTCGATGTTGCACAACATCATCGCCAGGGCCGAAGGGACGACCTGAGAGGTTTCGGAAAGCGTGAGAGGTTTGGCAAGGCGTGTGCGCGTACCGTTCTGCCGTTCTGCCGTTCTGCCGTTCTGCCGTTCTGCCGTTCTGCCGTTCTGCCGTTCTGCCGTTCTGCCGTTCTGCCGTTGGTCAAATACATACCGTTCTGAAGTACGTCGAAGGCGGGGTCCCGTCGTCGACGGCAGCGGCGGCGACGCCTGCCGCAGTCACTGCCCGCGGGAGCGTGGCACGTTTCCTGGGCAGCCTGGTGTCTGGTCTTGACGCGGCCGCCGACGGCGACGGCGACGACCGCGCTGGCGCGGCCGCGCGGAGGAATACTCGGCCGGTGGACGTCGGCCGGAGGAGCCGGTGCTGAAAACTCACAGACATTTTACGCTCAGTGACGGGTGTAACGGCCAATGCAGCTATGGAGCCTGGCAACTGGGTCTATGCCGAAGCCGAAACGCGCCAGTCCGTGTAGGGGGGATGCCTGAGGAGACGTCGTGGTCGTAAACGAAACTTTATTTATCTCCCGCCACCCACAAGTTGAGACACAACTGTAGTCTTGATTCTCGCGCCGTCTTTTGCTGCTGCTGCTCACAATGAGCGCGATCACGATGATGGCACATTCCCTGACCGCCCGTCCGCGCAGCGCTCGGGCGCGGAGAAACGGCCTGAATTCGTCGGGCACACAAGGGCGCACAAGAACGACGCTCGTTCGCGCTGCAGAGCCTGAATTTGACGAGGGCGCCGCGCAGGTGCGCCGGCTGCTTGATAGGGACCGCAAGGATATGGACTTTGACGCGCTGGAGAGTGCATTCGATAGCGGCAGCCCCCCGACGCCTAGGGACGCGAGCGATTCGGCCACGGCCGCGAGCCCCCCGGCCGCGCCCCCGGCCGCATCCTCGACGCCGCCAGCGTCGCCTGCGGTGTCCATGAGCTCCAAGCCGACGGTGAGCCCGTTCGGGTCGGCGGGAACGCCGTTGCCGTTCGAACCCAAGGCGACCAAGCCGAGTATCGAGCCGCGGAATCTGTCGCCAGACATGCAGCCGGATCGCATCGAGGAGACGCCGTGGTGGACCAAGATTACGCTCACGCAGGTCGTGATTGTGCTGTCATTCACGACCATCATCGGGCTGATGATCGCCACGTTCTCCGTGGTATGGGAGATGGGGGCGATCCGCTTGAACGAATAGAAACATCTCATTCCAGTAAGCATTTCATTAGGCCCGGGTTGCCTGTCCGATCAGCTCGAGCTCCTCCTCTGTGTCTAGCTGGAAGTACGGGTTCATCCCGCCAACCACCGGCCGGAACTGGAGGCCGCAGAACAGGAAGAATAGCACCGTCGCGGCTTCGTTGGCGAGCGCAGAGATCCAGATCAGCTGGTAGGGAAGGGTCGCGTCCAGCAGGTAGACGATGATCCGCGTGAAGTAGATGTACGAGACGACACTGATGTAGAACTGCCTGAAGAGGACGAGCTTGCTGAGGACCCTGGCGGCCTTGTCGTCGTGTTCAGCGTTCTCGCGCATCTGGCGGATCGACCACACGATCGGGAAGAGGATGGCACAACAGCAGAGGATGTCGATCACGTGCCAAATGTCCCGCCACGAGAACCAGTTGCGCGACGCCGGGGTGGTCTCGTCGATCACGACGATGGCGACGTTGGCAAAGACCTGGAGCGGGACGACGAGCAGGAGAATCTGCTTCTCCCGCTCCGAGAGGAACGGCTTCATGTAGCTCCAGCCCGCCGCGATGAGGACCACCACGGAGAAGAAGAGCACGCTCCGGATGGCGGTAAAGATGTAAAATGCGATGTTCCAGCCCTCGGGGTGGCCGAAGATGGAGATCTGGCGAGCGATCGAGCGAAGCGGGTAGCGCGAGTGAGAGGGTCAGGGCGCGCGGGCGCACGGCGGCCGAGGTCAGTACCGACCATATGGTACATTCCCGACTGGGAGAGGACCGTCAGCGCGCGGAGCACGACCAGTCCGAGCATGAGCCAGTGGATGGTGTGGGCGCCCTGCTTGGCGCGGAGGACGGTCAGCGTCCACAACACGGCGAGGGTCGTGAATACGATGAACGCGATGAAGTACAAAAGGGGGAGGGCGTCCATGCCGACCGGGAGATAGTCCACCTTTTGACCCTTTTGGTTGAAGAGCGCCAGCTGGATATCAAAGTCGACCGCGGTGTTGAACTCGCAGTTGGCAAAGTAGAGGATGAACTCGCCCCCGCGGTACTGCTCCAGCATGTCCGCGAGGACGAACGACCGTTCGACGACCGCGTCACCTGTCTCGATCTCGTCAAAACGCATGAGCGTGATCTGTTCCTGCGAGTCCAGTGGACACAGTGATTTCTCTATGACCTCCTCCTCCATGATGACGCCGCCGAACGGCGTCGTTATCATGATGCCCATGTTGTGCACGTCGGGGGCATGGCCCGCCTGCTTCTCCCGGTCGAACAGCGTGTGCAGCTGGAACCCGGAGAGCGTGAAGTTGATCGCGCCGCCTGGACCGAAGCCTGGCACGAGAGAGAAGGACACGGTGAGAGGGAGACAGAGGGGTGGGGTTCCAAACGGGGGTACGTACCGTAGGGCTCGTCGAGCGGGACGAGCAGCCTGTCGTCGAAGGATACCTCCGCATCCGTAATCTTCCCGAAGACAGCGTTCGCCTGTGCGAAGAAGAGCAGGACGAACAGGAGAATGACCATTTTGATTGCGGATCTCTCCTCCTTTTCCCGTTGTTCTGCTCGCTCGAGGCCTGGCGTCAAGTCACCAAATACTCACGAGACCGAAGGGGCTACTGAGAAGAGTGGATGGATTGAAATGAACGAAAAAAATCAGGGCACGCGCCAGGTTCTTTCATTCAATGAATCGCTGATCAGCGAGTCCCTCATCGGGGCTCACGGTCGTTCCGGAACGAAGTCTCCGAGCGTGAGCCCCCCGCATCGCCGCAGCTCGAAGCTCGTCTGCTGCTGGTACGCCATCATCGCCACGACGGTCGCGATCCATGCAGTCAAACCCCATATCCGAAACTGCTCGTCCTCCCCCGCTTCCGCTTCCGCTTCCTCGAGGGCATCGGGCGGCGCATACATCCACGCGTGCACGCGCACGTCGTGCGTCCGCTCGCCGACCTCAATCTCGACGTCGTGATGCTCGTAGCCGTTGTCTCCAAGAAAGAGCTCTAGGGGCGCGGAGTAGACTGTGGAGACCTCGTCGCCGTTCATTCGGATGTCGAGCTCCGACAGGGCGCGCACGTCGTTGAGGAAGACGACGAACGGCGTCACGCTGAGCGTGTGCTTTGATAGGACAGGGTCAAGCACCGTGAGCAGCTCTGCACGGCCGGCGTCGATCATCGCCCGCAGGTCGACCCCGATCTCTTCGAAGGTTTCTCGGTACGCGGCGTCGGCCTCTGTCTCGCCGTCGTCGAGCTTCCCACCCGGAAACGCCGTCTCTCCTGGCGAACGATCGAGTGAGAGAGTCAGGGGGTCAGGCGTGCGAATAGCGAGGGCACGTCGGTCGAGATCGATACCCACCGGCATGGCGTCTGAGGGACATGGATCGTCGCGTGAGGATGACTCTGAGCTCGTCTGTGTCGGCCATGTAGAGTGGCACGACCACGGCTGCTCGTCCCCCGGACGGAGGCACCCGGACGATTTGCTTCTCGCTTTGGGTTTGCGGCGGAAAGGCTCGCCCGGCCCGGAGGCTGTCGATCCAGGCTGACATCGGTTACGCACACGTGATCGAGCTGCTATGATATGTTCGGCGTGGCAGCCTTCGAGGCTTGCCAGCCTTCGAGGCTTGCCAAGCAGTTTTCGAACTGCTCCGGCAAAATAGGCAAGCATCTTCATCTTCAGGGAATCCGCTCAGCTTCACCCGTCGCGTAGCATATCCTGTGTACACTACAGAAATCATCAGCAGAGCGCGCGGATCTCAGCGAGCAAAGAGAACGCGGCTGCCGAAGGTTTTTTCGAACGGCGAATCCGGTCCAGTCGATGAGGCTCACGAGGACTGGCTCGCGACGACGATAACGTGACGAGACGGGTCGTCGCAGCGCGCGTATTCGCTCGCTCCAAATGGATTCCTCCACCTATGCCGCCATAATCGAGGAGCTCAACGCCACGCCTGCCACGGCGTTCCCGTTCCTCTCCCGCATCGCCGCCACGCACGGATGCACGGTCGCCACGGTCTTCAGCATTTACAACCAGGAAACCACCTACCAAGTGATGAAGACTCATCGCCAGTTCGTCGACGCTTCCAAGTCGCTGTTCCGCATGTACCTCCAGCACGAGATCACGATCGCGGAGATCTGTCTCAACTGGCGCTTACCGCCGTGCCTGGTCTGGAGGCGGTTACTGGAGAGCTCTTCGCTCTTGAGCAGGCGGCACCCGAAGCAGAAGATGTCGAAGAACGCCATCAACGCGGTGTTTCACGACCCTTCCAAGGTGGCGTTCTTCGCGATCGATGACGCGGTGAACGTCCTCGCCGACGAGCTGGACGTGGCCGAATTGCCGCGGCTGTACAGAACGCAAGAAGAGCTTGTAGAGCGGGTAACGAAAGATATCGAGGAGGCGGTGATGACGGATATGGTCATGGGACCAGCGTCGAGCGAGGCTCGGCGGCAGGCGGGGCTCGAGTTCGAGGACAAGCTCTATGAGTGCCTCAAGGAGCATGACATCGCGTTTTGGACGGCGGGTATTGACCTCGAACGACGAGCGCTCGCGCTCCCTCTCTCACTCGCGCTCCCTCTCTCACTCGCGCTACGCGCTTCGCTCGTTGGCCAGGAGGACGAGCTGCGGGAGCTGAACTATATCAAGACGCCGGATGCGTTGCTGAAAGTGCCCATCGCGGTCAACGGAAGGGCTGTCACGTGGATCGACTCGAAGGCGACGTTTGCAGACGCCAAGCAGCACGAGAAGTTGCTGAGGGACCAGTACGCCGGGTATATCAATCGGTTCGGGCCCGGGCTTTGCGTGTATTGGCATTCGTACTTGCGAGAGGTGGTCGAGCAGAGCGAGGACCTGGTCGTGGTCGGGGGTTGGCCCGGCGAGAACGAGCTAACCGTGCTGCCGAGGCTCGGGTCGTCTATCCAGCCGTCTATCCAGCCCCGGCCGGCCCCCCGGCCGGTCCCCCGGCCGACGGACGATTCTGTCGTCGTGTTGTTCTGCGGGAGGGAAATGCATTACGGCTGGCTGTACACGAAAGAAGCCGCAGAGAAAGTCGGGAACGTGACGGTGCTGCAGGCAGACCGGGAGCGGGTGGACGAGCTGATCGCCGAGGCCCACGTGCTGGTGCCGCTGATGACGGTCCTGGACAGGAACCGTCTGGAGAAGGCCACGCGCGCGCGGTTGATCATTCAGTACGGTGCTGGGGTCGAGGGAGTGGATGCTGCGGCGGCGAGGGACCTCGGGATTGCGCTGACGAACATCCCGTCCAAGGACACGGGAAACGCCGATTCGTGCAGCGAACTTGCCATCTTTCTGATGCTTGCTTGCCTGCGGCAGATCAACGCCATGGCAAAATCGATCAAATCGAGATCTCTGGGCGTGCCGTGTGGCCGCATGCTGCAAGGCTCCACGGTTTGCCTCGTGGGCAATGGGAACATCTCCCGCAAGCTCCGGCCGCGGTTACGAGGGTTCGGCGTGGAGCAGTGCGTGTTGACTCGGGGCGCGCATGATGGTCTCGGCGACGATCCTGACGTCAGCGACCACGCGCGCGTGTCTGACGCCGCCGGCGCCGCACGGCTGCTGGCCAAGGCCGACATCGTCGTGTTCGTGTGTGCGCTCACGCCCGAGTCCAAGGGCATGCTCAACGACGAGTTCCTGCGGCTATGCAAGCACGGCGTCATCGTCGTCAACGTGTCTCGCGGTGGGCTGCTGGACGAGGACTGTCTCCTTCGGGGACTCGAGTCGGGCAAGGTGGCGGGGTGCGGGCTCGACGTGCAGTGCGCCGAGCCGCTGGATCCGGACGAGCCGCTCTTCAAGCATCCAAACGTCTACTGCACGCCGCATATTGCCGGCGTGACGCAGACGAGTTACAGGAACATGGCGGAGGTCGTGGTCGAGACGGCCATCCAGGTGGTGCTGCGGCGTGAACTGCCAGAGCGGATTCTCAATTGACACTTTTTATCGTCAATACTGCATTTCGACGGTGCTTGTGGAATTCTACAGAAGCAGCGATATGTACATAATCGTCCGTCCGACGCGGGGCCTCGTACAGGCGCGCACGAACCTTCACAAAGGCGCCATGCAGCGGCGGTCGCTTGACCACCCTCGTCGGGTGACCACCACCACCCGCGCGGTCCAAAGAGAGCCGACGGCGGAGACAATCGCCACGCTGGGACAGCTCGACGGCATCTGCTTTGATGTGGACTCGACGTTTTGCCAGGACGAGTCGATCGACGAGCTCGCCGAGTTTTTGGGCTGCGGCGACGTCGTCCGCGAGCTCACCGCCAAGGCGATGGGCGGGAACGTCCTCTTCCAGGACGCCCTCAAGTCGCGCCTCGACGCGATGAACCCTAGTCGCGCCGACGTCGACCGGTTTTTGGTAGAACATCCGCACATTCTCTCGGAAGGCATCCGGGAGCTGCTGGGCGTGCTGGGCGAGCGGGGCATCAAGGTGTTCCTCGTGTCCGGGGGCTTCAGGCAGATCATCGAGCCGCTGGCAGAGCAGCTTGGTATTCCGAAGGCGCATGTGTTTGCCAACAGCCTGCTGTTCGAGGACGGGGGCGGGGCGTACGCCGGCTTTGATCCCGAGGAGTTTACGAGTCGCAGCGGGGGCAAGAGGGAGGCGGTGATGCACATCAAGAAGTCTTTCGGGCTGGAGACAATCGCCATGGTTGGCGACGGAGCGACGGACGCCGAGGCCAAGGGGGAGGGGGGCGCCAAGCTGTTCATCGGGTATGGAGGGACCGTCTACCGGGAGGGCGTCGCCGAGCGGGCCGACTGGTTCGTCATGCGGATCGACGAGGTGACCAGCGCGCTCAAGGGTTTGTGACGTGCATGAATATTTATGTGAGTGATTGGCTGATTCTTTCACGACGAGAAGACGACTAGAAGACGCACAGCAGCGTGTCGACCGTGTCCTTCACAGAGGCGGCCAGCCCGGCGTCCTTGCTGCGGACGTCGAGGGCGGCCTGCATTCCCGAGATGGTGATACACACGCAGACGCCACATCCGGCCATCGAGCATCCGTAGAAGAGAAACCTGGACGGACTCTTGCCGAGGCACACGAGGTTGGCCTGCTCGACGTGCCGGTCCAAGTCATCCACCGCGGACGAGCCCAGCTGCGACGTCGACGTCACTGCAAACATCTCGAGCTCGCTCCACTGTTTCTTGAACTCGTCTTGACAAATGCCGACATCGCGACGCGCCCTGAGCTCGTAGGTCGGCGGGGCGGCTGCGGGAGGCGCCGCAGGCGCGGCGTCGGCACCCATCATCATCAGCAGGTCCAAGTCGTCCATCGCCGGAGATTGTGCAGAGCCTGACGTTGCGGCCGTCAGCTCGTTTGCGCTGGTCGGCGTCGGCGCCTGGCTCACTCCGAGGAAGGAAAACCCATCATCGAGCAGAGAGGATTCGTCCTGCGACAAGTCGGCGCTGCCCAGCATTCCACCGAGCTCGCCAACGAGATCGCCAACGAGATCGCCACCGATGGCATCGTCCACGTCGCCTTCACCCTCGCCATCGACCTCGATGAGACTGTCGGTGCCGCCGACCTCGACGGCGCCGCCACCACCGAGCGAATCGGCCGAAAAGCTTCGCTTGATCGTCGACCCCGCTGCAATGAACGTGCTCGAAGGCTCGCCGTAGACCACGGACAGCGTGTTCCATTCGTCGAACAGGATGTCCTGCAGCTCTTGCGACGCGTCTGTGGCGTTGGTTTCGCCGCTCGGCAGCGCGGGAAGCCGCACCAGCCGGCGGGTCCCGTCAGCGCCGAGGCCCTCCAGGAGCTTGGCGTACAGCGACGCTTTCTCCTTCACGATATGATCGGGGTCCTTGAGGGCGCGGGAGAGGACGTGCTTCATCAGCGGCATGCACTCTGCCGGACGCGCGCAGAACAGCTCCACAGAGGCCGTGAGCATGGCGTGCTTGACCTCGCCACTCGTCGCCGGACCCTGCCCGTACTGGTCGCATATTTCTTCGAGGAGATACGGCGCATCCTGCACCAAGTCTCCAAAGTGTCCCAATATCCAGACGAACGCCGCGCGGCCCTGCGGCGAGCCGGTTGTGCCGTAGCCCACCCGCGCGATGGACGGCACGCAAATCTCCGCCGCGTCGGGGAATTTATGCAGAGCCGCAGCAAACGCAATAATTGTCTCGTCGACGATGACCTGGCGCCGGTGGTTCAGGAACAACAAGAGCCGATCGAGGATCCCGTCGACGCTGCCCACCTTGATGGCGATCCTCGAAATGCAGGCGACCGCGTGGCTTGCGACGTCGTCGTTAAAGTCCCTAGCGTACTCGAAGGCCTCCTCTGCCGTATCGTACGCGTTGTCCAGGTGAGACAGGACGACCATCAGGTCGAGCTTGGCGATCTTCAGATAGACTGCGTCCTCCGGGCGGTAGAAGACGTCGTTCACCATGACGCGGAACGGCTCCGGTTGCCGCTCTGCTAGGACGTGAACGTTGCGGAGCACCGCGTACGCAACCTCCGGCTCCCGGCCCATGATGAGCGTGCGGGCCGGGCCGAGGATCAGTCGGATGACCTGATCGTACTGCTCTTTGTAGTTGGAGGTGTAGTGGAGGAACAGCTTGGCGGTCGCCAGTATGACTGCCGAGTTCGTGTGGTTCAAGCCAAAGTCGAGAACCTCGAGCACGTCGAAGCGCTCTGCCTCCGTCTCGGGCCGGTAGTGTTCCAGGAGGGTCTCCATGAGCAGACAGTGTCCCCATTCGCTGAAGCTCCGCACATTGTTCATGAAGGAAATCATCCTCTGACGGGGCAACGTGTGCAGTGCGCCAAGCTCCCGCAGCACGTACAGGCAGCTCGTGATGACCTGCGTGTCCCGCTCTGTCGTCGCAAGCCCCTTGATTTCGTCGATCAGTCCCAGCGCCACGGTCTTCTCCTCATCCTGCTCGTAGCATTTGAGGACGCCAATGACCGACACTTCGCGCACGTAGGAGTGCCGGTCCTTCAAACCCTTGGAGACGACCGGGAAGACGCTCTCCAGGAGCTCTGGGACGCGCAACGAGCACATCGACCTGTTTCAACAACAAAGGCAAGAGAGATCATGGAAAGGTAAGAGAAGTGAAGTCGGGCGGATACAACGCGCCGTCCAGACGTACCGCACGGCCAGGCCTCGGATCCTCGGGTCGATGTCGTTCGTGTCGTTCAGAAACTGCTGGACGACGAGGAGGGACACCTCGGAGTTTTGTCGAGCCGTCGACCGCATATACAGATAGAGCATCTTCTTGAGCGGCAGGTCCTGCGAGCGCGTGTGGCAACGAGTCGCGGTGAGTGACGGGTGAGGCGAGTCGGAGCGAAAACGATCGGGCAGGTCGACGTGCGCACCTGCTTGCTCAGAGCGCAGCATTTCATGGCCCCCACGAAGAGGCTGGACATGTCGATGCCAGTCGTCATGTGCTTGATCAGTTTCTGAAAGGTTTCCCGCTTTGCCGCGACGACCTCGGCACGGCGCCCGTCCAAACCGGACAACGAGTCCAATCGAGCCTTAATCTCGTTCACCTCGCCTTTCCCGCGCGACGACCTGCGCTTGGACGACTGTAACGCCTTCATATTGTTTGGGGTCCGCCTCTGGGTGGGGCGACGCTGGCGGGAACGCAGAAAGAACGTGAAGAAGTGGCCCCAACCAAACCCAACCAACACAGTGCCTCGAGCCGGTAGTTCCATGGCCGCCCCCCCACAAACACAAGGGAGTTCTTCGTTCGTTGATTCGCTCGCTGGCACACAGTTCACACTTCCAACGAGCGTATGGAGAGCCCTGAAGACCTGCCCATACCTACGGAGGCCCCCGTCGAGGCGGCGGGATCGGCGCTGGACGAGGACGCCGCCGTCGAAGCGGCGACCGCCGCGGTCTTCGGACAAGACGAGGAGGAGGGTCTCGAGGAGGCCGAAGGGAGTGGTGAATATGGTGACGAGGGAGGTGACGGAGACGACGTTGAAGGCGCCGATGTCGCCGACGGTGACGACCTCCCGCCAGCCGTCGTCGACATTCGGTCCTTCCTGCCGGTTGAGATCGACCAGATCAACGAGTCCCTGTCCTTGTCACAGGCGCAGGTCCTTCTGCTGACGCAAGAGCTTTCTGAGGCTCGGGAGGCGTTGCAACGTGAAGTCCACGGGAACGACGCCCTCCGCCGCCAGCTCGAGGCACTCGGGATCGACGCAGAGGCGCGGCTCAGACGACAGGCCGAGTCGCTCCACGCGGCGTCCGTGGTCGAGCAGGAGCGTCAGAAGGCCGGCCTAATGGCGGACGTGGCGAGGTTACAGGAAGAGATCTTGCGTCTGGAGACCCTGAACGGTCGTCTCCACGAGGCGCAGGTCAGTCAGACGCAGGCCAACGACGATCTGACGGTGTCGTTGCGGTTGGCCGAGAACAGGGCGCGAAGGCTCGAGTTTGCTCTGCGCGACCAAAACGATGCGGATACGGAGCTCCGTGTCCTGCTTCAGTCCTGTATGTACACGATGAATAAGCGGCATCACGCGGATCAGAAGAAGGTGGGTCCCGTGTCGGCAGGCTCGGGCGGCGCTGGCGGCGCGGGGATGAACGGCAAGGTGCGGCGGCTCGTGGACAAGGTCAAAGCAATGGACGGGATCGACGTGACCAGCCTGAGTGTCGAGGACGTGCAAGGGTTCGTGGCGTTGGTGGTGCGGCGGCTGGAGCAGTCGGCGGCTTGCTAGTATCAAAAGAAACATTCCTATCGCGCCTTTTTCCCCCGCTTGCGCAACTTGTCCACCTCGTCCTGTCGCTCCTGCGCCTTGGTCGCGCCCTGCGAGTGGATGATGTACTTCTTCTGCTTGCCGCTCTTGAACGTCTTGACGCGGGGCTCGATGATGCCTCGTCGCTGCAACGATTTGTATCGTTCGACGGCCAACACGTTGGTCGGCTTGAGCTTCCTCAGGCTCCCGCCCGAAGCCTTGAGCTCGTCGGTCGTCAGCACCTGCACGGGCATCGGCTTGAACCTGTGCTTGCCGAGCCGGGGCGGCTGCGAGTCCATCAGCTCCTCCATGTCTGCTCGGCGTCGCTCCAGTCGATCGTTCAGGCCCTCCTCGTACTCTCGCACCTCTTCAGTGATCTGTTTCAGGTTGGCCAGGTCCCGGCGCTGTTTCTTCTCCTGCCGTTTCGCCTCGAGCTCTTTCTGCAGGGCCTTGTTCCTGGCCTGCCTGTTCCTGTCCCGGATGGTCTTTTTCTTCCCCTGCCTCGCCCCGATGTCGCCATCCACGTCCTTTGCTCTCCCGCCCTCCCTCTCCCCATCACTATCGTCCTCGTCGCTGTCGTCATCACCGTCGTCCTCCACCAGCAACCGCTCGAGCTCGCCGCGGTGCTCGTAATCCTCCCACGCGACTGTCTTCGGCGGCGCCACCGGCAGAAGCTCTTTGTCGTACTGCTTCCTCATTTCGGCAGCGACCGCCTCGGCCAGGGCCTCCTGGTGCGCATCAAAGTCGGGATTCAGCGAGCAACCCGCACCGTCAATCTCGACCGCCGCAGCCTTCCGCAGCCGCTTCTTCCTCGTCTGCACGGCGACGATCGACTTGCGCTTCAGATTAAACTCGTCCGTGCTCTTCGAGAACAAATCATACTCGCCCTCCTTCGGCACCGTCGCCAACGCCCCCTCGCTGCCGTCGCCCCTGTTCACCACGGCCAGGTCTCTGTCGTTCTTGCTCGACTTGCCCCGCAGCTCCTTCGGCGCCCGCTTCCTCGCATACGCCTGCACGCCGACCGGGTCGGCCTTCCCAGGCGCTTGGATGATCGCCTGCGACCTCGTCAGCTTGCTCCGGGCCAGTTCCTTCCTGGTCGTCCGCTTCGATTTGGCCGCTGTCGCGTCTCGCGGGGCCGTGTCCACCGTGAACAGCTCTGCATCGGCAAGTTTCTCCACTTTTGTAAGCCCCTGTCGCTCCTCCCGCGTCTTCTTCTCCAAAAAGTCCTCGACCTGCATGGGGGAAATGGGCAGAGTGAGTCGCTGCTCGTACGCATGCGGCCTCGACGTCGACTCTGACGCCGACTCGCGACCTCTACCGCCCCTCTGTCGCACATCACAGACGCATACGTACCTCCCGCGTATCCAGCGAGCGCCAGCTCTTCTTCTGGCGCCCGTGTCTGACCATGAGGAGCTGTTTTAATAATGTCACAGCATCAGGCGAACGATCGACTCGGGGCACGGACCATGCCGTCAAGCTCCTTGACAATATCAAACAGGCTGTCCGGCTTGGCGAGCGCCTTGGCCCGCTCGCTCAGCGCCTTGAGCTCCCGCCCGTTGTCCTCGAGCCACGACTTGATGATCGCCGCCACCTTCCTCGGCTTGGTCTCAAAGACGCCAACGTCGTTCTCCGTCACGTACGGGATGTTGCCCTCCTCCTGGCACGGTACAAACGCGTTCAAAATCATCGGCACGCCGCAGATGAGGGCCTCGCTGATGGTCCCCGGGCCCGCCTTGGTGATGATCACGTCGCTGGCGCCCAGGAAGGACGGCATATCCGTCACGAATCCCTGCACGTTCACCCGCATCCCGTCCGGATACTTCTTCGCCCGGAGCCGCTGTACGAGCGCCGCATTCCTCCCGCACACGACAATCAGCTGCGCATGCGCGCCAACCTGCTTGGCCACCGCGTTGACCGTCTTCTCCAGCGGCCCCATGCCCTCCCCGCCAGCCATCAGAATGATCGCCGGCTTCTTCGGTTCGAGACCCAGTCGCTTCTTCAGGGTGGCCTTGGGGGGAAGCCCGTGGCTGAAGGCCGGCCTGATGGGCAGACCGTACACCCGCAGCTTCTCCTCCGGCATGCCGAGCCGCAGCGCCTGCTGCTTGGACTCTTCCGTCGCCACAAAACACCTGTCCACGTCGCTATAGAACCATGTATTATGGCAGGTCGTCAGGTCAGTCACCACCGTCGCAAACTGTGTGTTGGGATCCTGCTCGCCTCGCTCGATGCGCCTCCGCAGCACCCGCACGGGCACGTGCTGCATCAGCGGGTGCACCGAGATGATCAGGTTGGGCCTGTATTTGTCGAACGCAGCAGATATACTCGGACCGCACACGACCTGCATCGCCGTGGACAGCGGCACGTGCACGAACCGCGGCTGCGTCAACGTAAAGTTCGTCCGCCAGATGAACGGATACTTGACCATGAACGAGTAGCTCTTCGGAAACTCGTTATAGGGCCAGGGCGTATGATGCGTCCACAGGTCGACGATATCGATGTGATACTTCTGCCCGTATAAGTGCTCAAACCCGGCCTTGAGCGCCTGCGCCGACGCCCGGTGACCGCCCCCAGTATCGCTCATCAGGATCATGATCCTCGGCTTCTTTGACTTGACCGAGAAGCCCCCGCGCATCGGCTTCTTGCCTCCCAGCGGCCAGCGCGGCGTCGCCCGGTACATCGACGCCCCGTCAGCGGGGAACATCCACGGCGCTGCAGACGCCGACGTCGCGTGACGGATGCGACCGCCGTGACCGGCGTGACCGGGGTGACTGACGCGGTGATGTTGCCCCTTGCCACCCGGCACGTATTTCTTCTCCCCTCCCGTCTGTTGCGGCCCGCCGGACGGACCGTCTGTTGCGGCACACTGGATAACCTTGCTCGCTCTGAAGAGAGAGGCGACGTTGCCGCCTCCCGACGACGACAGCCCCCCTGCCGGTTGCATCATATGCATCGAGCCAACCTGGTCTTGGAGCGCGGCATTGATATGCCCGACGGCCAATTTCAGGGACAGCGCGGCCACGAGCGGCTGATTTATCGTCTCGGGATTCGCCGGGCGTTGCTGAATTTGCACCGCGCGACGCCCGGTGTTGCCGTCGCCACCCCGCCGGTCGCCAGCGAGGAGCGCCATCGTGGTGGAATGGAATCCGTGGAAGCCGAGAGGTATTGGTACTCGAAATTATCGAATTTCGACCAAATTCGGAGTGTTTCCGAAGTTCGGAACACTCGTGCCATTTCAAAGTCAGTGTGGGGTTCTCTTCTTCGCGTTCCGGTGACAAGCATGGATCCTTATGGCTGCATTATCGCCGGTAATGAGCTGGGGCAGGTGCAAGGTGCGTCGTTCTGCTCAGCGCGCTCTCCGTCCCTGCGTCTCGCGTCGGGATGCAACGGGTCCTCGTTGCATGGCCTCCTCCGTCGCTGATGTCTTTCGCATGCGCCTTTCTGACATCGCTACGGCTGTATTCGTGTGTGGTTCGACAGTGATCAAGCGGGTGCAGGCTCAAGAGGACGGTGCGCGCGTTGGGAAAGCCGCAAAGACCACGGCGAAGGACGGCAAAAAGACCCCGTCGTCGTCGTCGTCGTCGTCCGGTTGGGCCGTGGTGCAGACTTGGGGCGAGGCGGACCGACGTGCGGGTGTCACATGCATGGACGTGGTGCCCACGACGGCGACGGTGCTGGTGGGAAGGAGGAACGGCGGGATGGACGTGCTGCGGGTGGACGGGACGACCGGCGCGCTCCGGGTGGCCAGCGTGTTGCGTCCGTCTCGAGCGTCGGGGGATACCGCGAAGGATGAGAGCAAGTCAATCTCGTCAATTCACGGGATCGTTCTGGACGGTCGGTTGGTGGTGTGCGGGGTGGAGCAGGGCGGGCGGGTGGTGGTGTACGACAAGGGGTTGGAGAACGTGCTCGGGTCGTTCTCGTGTCCGCCGAACGTGACCTGTGCCGCGTACCATGCGCCCTCGAAGCGGCTCGCTGTTGGATGCCGGGGGGCGGAGCTCAAGGTGTACACGGTAGAGATTGACGTCGTTGAGGACGAGAAGGAGAAGAAGGGAAACGATGGGCGGGGGGTGACGGGCGTGCTGACGTACAGTGCAAAGGGCGGCAAGCCGGATAAGGTTGGTCTCTGCGACAAGCCGTGGAATAGCGCGGTCGCTTTTTATCAAGGCGGTGACGACGAACACGCCGGGTCGCAGCTCGTCGTGGGGACTGGCCACGGGAAGCTGCGGCGTTACGACACGGCCGTCGGCAAGCGGCCACAGCTGAATACGCCGTTCAAGGAGCACAGGATCACGGCGTTGGCGGTGAGTGAGACTGACAAGGTATGGTGGGTTGGCGATGCGGGTGGGAGTCTGCAGTCGTACGACGTCGGGGCGGGCAAGTTCATGGGCTCGATCAAGGGTATCGCTGGGAGCGTTCGGTCGGTGGACCTGCATCCGACGGCCGGCGTGATCGTGAGCGGTGGCCTGGATCGGTACGTCCGGGTGCACTCGACGCGGACGCGGGCGAGTGTCGCCAAGCTCTACGTCACGTCCCAGGTGAACGTCGTTCGTTGGCTGGGTGACGAAGGACGACGAGACGAAAAGGCTGATCGGGCAAACAAGAAGCGGAAAAAGTCGAACGCTGCGTCCTCGTAAGTTTCGTCTCTTGGACGTGCGTGTAATCTTCGAGCACGCTTCGGGTCTTCGAGCTCGGGATATATACCGGGAACAGAGAACACGAACCACGCCGACGCGTTTCGGTTGATCGTTCCAGAGAGAGAAATGAGGCGCGTCTTCGGTGGCAGGTCGAAAGCGCAGCCCAAGTCCTTGGAGGAGGTTGGCACGACGCTGGAGCAGCGGATCGATACTCTGGACGCCAGGATTGCAAAGCTGGACGCCGAACTCCGCAAGCACCGGGAAGCGATCAAGGCGCTCGGTGGGCGGGGTGGGCCGGCGCTGGAGCAAGCGAAGAAGCGTGCGATGAATGTGCTCAAACAGAAGCGGCTATTGGAAGGCCAGCGGGATAAGATATCGGAGAACGTGATGCGGATCGATGAGACGCGGTACACGTCGTCTGCGCTGGACGACCAGGTGGAGATGGTGCAGGCGCTCAAGGTGGCGGCCAAGACGATGAAGACGCAGATGAAGAAGACGAAGGAGCTGAACCCGGATCACGTGGAAGATATTATGGACGATCTGCAGGACGCGAGGGATCAGCTGGACGACATTCAAGAGTCGATGGGTGCTTTCGACGTGCCCGTCGACATTGACGACGCCGAGCTGATGTACGAGATGGATATGCTCGGTGAGGAGGTGGCGAGCGAGGCAATCGGGGACGAGGTGCCGGCGTACGCCATGGACCTGCCCGACGTACCCACGACGGGAGTCCTGGGTGGCGTGGCGGCGGAGACAGAGGGCGACGAGAGAGAGGCCGGCGTGGCAGCCTGATGTACCTAAACCCATGATCGTGAGTTACCATGTGGAAACCAACAACAGCAATCTCTCCCTACGCGCACGTAAAGACGTTGATGACGTCGGCCTCTCCCATGTATTCGTCGTACGTCTGGACGATGCAGAAGACCGCCGGGTCGTACGGGTGGAAGAGGTAGAGCAGATGGATCCGCCGCTCGATGGTCTCGGTCATGTCGTGTTCGTTGTTGTTATGCTGCTGCTGCCGTCCGACAGACGACATGTGCATGCAATTGTCGATATCCAGGGCGAATTTCAGATGGCTCGGCCAAGCGTTGGCGATGAACTTGGCCGTGCGGAGGCGCATCGCCGCGACGGGCCGGCCGTTCTTGCTGATCGACTTGTCGTCGTACTGGAACAGCTCCTGATCCAGGTACGGAGACGTCTGTCGGCCATGACACCGGTGAATGCCCAGATATTGTGAGTCGCCGTTATGCTGCGTCCACGCGTGATGGCAGCGCAGCCCGTCGTCCATGGCAAACTGCTCCCAGACGCAGGTCGGGTGCCGCGTGTTGGCCATGAGCATGGGGTCCTGGCGGATGAATTCGTTCAGCTCCTTCTGATCGAAAGGCGGAAAGACCTTCTCGAAGACGGTCGTCTTTGTATTGTAGATGGACTTGATGCCGTCGGGCATGCGCCCGTGCGACGCCGACCTGTCGAAGTTGCCGCCCCAGTTCAGCAGCAGGCGGTCCTCGTCCAGGAAATGCGCGTGCGTCAGCTCTGTCTCGACGACCATCCTGAAGTAATAGTAGAAGGCGCTCTGCTGAAACGCTCCCGAAGGAGTGGAGCTCGCCAGTCCCCCGGCGATGGTCGCACTCGTCGTCGCCGCCGTCTGGGGAGTGGCAGCCGCCGGCAGCCCGCCAGCCTCCGCGCTTGTCCCCGTGCCGCCACCCCTGCCACCCCTGCCACCCCCGCCGTCGCTGCTATTTCGCCCGTCATAAAACATGTATGCCAGCAGGCGCTGCTTGAGGGCGTCGTACACCTGCGGAGACTCGTCGTCGAGCCGGCTCATCGCCGGCTCTGTCAGCGTCTCCCCGTCGTACACCCCGGCAATCACGTCCTCGTCGTCGGGATAGCAGAATCTACCGATCACCTGCTGACGCGAGAAAAAACCGTCGCGGTCAAGCCGCAGCAGGGTTAGCGACCAGGGGCTCAGCAAGACCATCTGCCCGTCCCGATGCGTGGACACCGTGTTGGGCAGCGACAGGTCCACTCCGCTCGCCGCGAGTTCAACGCTGTCAATGATCTTCCCAGTCGTCAGATCCACCGAGCTCAACATTGTCATCGTCCCAAAGTCCCCAAAGTCCTCCGCGTCCGACGCCTTGTCTGACGCGACCACGGCAATGTTCCCGTGAAAGAACATGGCCATCCGGTGGAACAGCGCTAAGCCCGAGGTAGGCGGCGTGACGTCGTACATGTGCCTGAAGAGGTGCTCGAACTTGATGTCCCCCGTCGGCATCCGGGACGATGACGGCCCTCCCCCTCCCTCCCCCCCTCCCCGATCCGACAGATTCCCGGGAAGCAGCCCGGCCATCCCCGTGTACTCCCAGACGATCATCCGGTCCAGCTCGCGAGCAAAGGCGATCAGATACCGCCCGCATCGACTGAAGCCCCGGATATAGCACGGCCGCGGCGGCTGGACACTCGCCACGTGGGCGTTCAGCGGAACGTTCTGGTAGAGCTCTCGCGATTTGTGCACGGACGTCCCCATAGCCCACCCCCCGTATTCCCTCTGGCGCAGACGCTCCATGAGCGACGTCGGGTCCCGCATTGACGACCAGGACGTCGTCGCGGACCGCCAGCTCTCGGCGCGCATCTTGAACTGCTCAATTTGAGGCTCAAAATGGAGGACGGGTTACTTCGAGGGTTCCAAACCTCAGCGCGAGTCGCGTTCAGCCACCACCATCGTCACGTCGCTGTGATTGTATGTTTGTGTTGCTGCTTGTAACTAAATACAGTTTGCGTTTCACGGCTTGCCGCGCTCTTCCTCTTCCTTCGCGACCAGGCTCTGCTCGAACTCGACCACGTGCTTCGGTCTGACCGGTCTCAGGATCTGCCAAAAGTGCTCCCTGTACTTGATCGACAGGGCAGCGCGCTCGAGCTGGCGCGCCCGCTCTTCCTCGGCGCTCTCGCGGAAGATCAGCCGCCAGACGAGCTTGGTGGCCAAGGCGACAGCCAACGACCCAGCGCCGACGGCGATGGACACGCCCCACTCGAGGCCGCTTATCGGGTCGACTGAGAAGATGTTACCCACGCCGGGGATGAGCATGATGATGCACTGGAAGCCGACGATGATGACCCAGACGGTCGGGAAGATCCAATTGCTGAGGAGGCCGCTGAAGACGTTGAGCTCGTCGTTGATCTTCCGTGAGTTGATCTCGTTGAAGAGCTGCAGCCAGATGAAGACGTTGAAGACGAGCGAGTTGGTCGTGCGCTGCTCGTCGTCTTGTCGCTCGGAGCACTCTAACGTCGTCTCTTCGGGTTCGCAGGGGGAGACCTTGAAGGAGAACGAACGAACGAGCGCGGAGCGCGAGTGAGTGAGAGAGTCAGGGCGTGCGAGCGCACGGCGGTCGAGGTCAATACCCACCTTGAAGGCCTCGTAGTGGGCAGGCAGTCCGTAGAAGATCAGGAAGATCCACAGCAGTTGGTAGGCTCCCTGGACGAGGATGTGCTTTGCCATTTTCCTGTTGATCAACGGCTCGTTTCTCCCGTGGGGGAGCTGCTCGAGCAGCTCCTTCGTGGGCGCCTCGGTGGCCAGCGCCAGGGCCGCGAGCGAGTCCATGATCAGGTTGACCCACAGAAGCTGCAAGACGTTGAGCGGCGTCTGGCCGGTGGAGACAGCCGCAACAAACGCGACGATGAGAGCCACCAGGTTGATGGTGAGCTGGAACTGGAGGAACTTGCGGATGTTGCTGAAGACGCAGCGTCCCCACATGACGGCCTTGACGATGGAGGTGAAGTTATCGTCGAGGATGACGATGTCCGCGGCCTCCTTGGCCACTTCCGTTCCGGCGATTCCCATCGCCAGACCGACGTCTGCCTCTTTCATGGCGGGGGCGTCGTTGGTCCCGTCTCCGGTGACCGAGACGACCTCGCCGAGGGCCTTGAGCGCCTTGACGAGCCTGTACTTGTCCTCGGGGGACGAGCGGGCGAGCACGTCGAGCGTGGGAATGACGTTCATGAGCTCGTCGTTGGTGAGCATGCGGAAGTCCGGGCCCTCCATGGCGATCCCGTCCTCGGTCATGATGCCACACTCCCGAGCGATGTGCTTGGCCGTGTGGATGTTGTCGCCCGTGACCATCCGCACCTTGATGCCCGCGTTTTGGCACGTCCTGGGGTCGTTGAGGGGGGTTTCCGGCGGGTGAGACGGTGGAGAGGAACGAGACGAAGAAAGACGACCCAACGAGGACGAGGGCGAGGACAAACGAGAACGTACCGTACGGCTTCGGGAACCTCGGGCCGGACGGGATCTTTGATGCCGACGATCGCGATCAGCGAGAGGCCAAACTCGGGCGCCTCCTTGAAGGGCAGCTCAGACGCGTCGATCTCCTTCTGCGTCAGGCACAGCGTCCGCAGGCCTTGAGATGCCATCTCGTTGATCATGCGCTCGAACGACTGCCTTTCGGGGTCACGCAATGGCACGAGGGCGCCCGACTCGTCGAAGAAGGACGTGCACCGGGCCAGCACCCAGTCAGCGGCCCCCTTATTGTAGAGCATGTGCCGCTGCTTGCCGCCCGTGCCGCCAGACTCGGGCGCGACGATGACGCTGGCCATCTTCCTGTCGGACGTGAACCCGAACACCTGAACCAGGCGCCCCGTCTGCTGGTACTCTTCGCGCAACACGGCATAGTCAACGTCCCACGCCTTGAGCATGACCAGCAAGGCGCACTCCGTCCGGTTTCCGACAAATCCGACGACGCCCTTCTCGTCCGGCGGGGCCAGGAAGGCCTTCGAGTTGATCGAAGCATTCACGGCGATCGACCGGACGAAGTGTTCCGGCACGGCGGTGCGCTCGGGCACGTCGTCTCGCCGCACCGCCGAGATGACAGTCTTGACGACCGTCATCTTGTTCTCCGTCAGCGTTCCCGTCTTATCCGAGCAGATTGCCGTCGCCCCTCCCATCGTTTCACACGCAGCCAACACCCTTACGAAGTTGTTATCCTTGACCATCTTATTCATCGAGTACGCCAAAGAGATGGTGACCGCGAGCGGAAGCCCCTCGGGCACGGCCACCACCACGATCGTCACCGCAAAGATGAAGAACTCGAGCGGGCCGGTCGCAAACTCGCTCCACGGCCACCCTTTGTTCTCGACGATCCACCGGATCAACAGCACAAGGAAGCAGACGACCGCCACGAACAGTCCCACCTTGCCGATTGCACTCGCGAGGACGGTCAACTTCTCCTGGAGCGGCGTCGGGCCCGACTCCCTCGTGACCAGCGCGATGGTCCGGCCCCACTCGCTGTTCGCGCCGACCGCCACGACCATGGCCTGCCCGCTCCCCTCGCTCACCTGCGAGCCACTCCGAAGCCAGTCGTCGCCCTCTTCGGCACCCTTCTTCACCGGCTCCGTCTCCCCGGTCAGACTCGACTCGTCCGTCTGCAGCCCGTACGTCGAGACGACAAACGCGTCAGCGACGACCTTGTCCCCGGTATCGACCATGAGAATGTCGCCGACGACCAGGTCGGTGCTGAGGACGAGGCACTCGACACCTCCCCGAAACACCTTGACGTCAATCACGTCCTTCTGCGCGTTAAGCTTCTGGAACGATCTGTCCTTGCTCCAATCGTTACCCGCCCCGACAATCGACACGACCAGCACGGCAACCCAGATGGCGACCCCTTCGATCCATGAGCTCTGTTCCCGCTCCTCTGGAACGGCCACGCCGAGCACCGTCGACACCAGGGCTGCCGCCATCAACATGATGATGATCGGATCCTTCAATTGCGCGAACCACAGGCTGAAGAAACCCTTTGGAGGGACCTGAGGAAGGACGTTGGCGCCAAACACCCTGCGGCGAGTCTCGACAGTCGAAGGGTCCACGCCTTTGACGAGGTCGACGTGCAGCTTGGCCGCAATCCCGTCAATGCCACCGAGTCGGTCGACGACGCTCGGGTCGTCCTTGCCCAGCTCGTTCAGCTCCTCGAGCTGGAGCTGGGAAAGATCGTACGGGTTGGGTTCTTCCTCCTCGAATGCCCCGGTCGACTCCTTTCTCCGCCGCTTTCGCGGCCAACAGCACGCGCGAGAGTGAGGGTCCGACATCATGAGTGTGTGCTAGGACCGGGGGAACTGGACGGCCAGACAGAGGCCGGTGATGGCCGGACGCGGTGATTCCACACGGTTGGTTCCTGAGGGCGGGATTTCTCGGCTAATTGTCCATTCCGGCCGTTCAGCGCTCGCGATTGGTTGGACAACAAAGAGAGTGTAGCGGATACAACGGCGAATGTTACTATGGGGGTGGGTGATGACAAGTTCGAGGGGTCACTCTCAGAGTGAGTTCTTGAGAGTCTCAAGAACCCTTCGCCACCCAGGTCTTGATGTCTTGCTCTTTGAGCGGCTCCCACGCGTCGAGCATGAGCTGGCGGAGGTCTTTGATCAGGGGAGCGCGAGGGTTCGTCCCCGTGCATTGGTCGTCGAACGCTTGCTCGGCGAGCACGTCGACGGCGTCCTCGTACTCTTGCTTGCTCACCTTGGGCTCGAGAACGGCCTTCATCGACGAAGGAATGCCGATACTTGCCTTAAGGCTCTCGACTTGCCGGACCAGAGCGGCGACGCGCTCACGCTGCGACTGCGACTTCTTCGCAAACCCGAGGGCGAGCGCCAGCTCGCCATAGTCGTCTGCGGCATGCATCTGTTTGTACTGCGCGAAGCCGACGACCTTATATGCTGCGTCCTCGCTGTTGTACATTATCACCCTGCTGATCATCAGCGCGTTGGCGAGTCCGTGGGCGATACTGAACCTCGAGCCGAGCTTGTGCGCGCAGCTGTGGCAGATGCCCAGGAAGGCGTTTGCGAACGCCATTCCGGCAATCGTGGCCGCGTTGTGGGTTTTCTCGCGTGCCTGTTCATCGTTCCGGCCGTCATCGTATGCCCTCGGCAAATACTCGAACAGCAGATGGAGAGCTTGCAAAGACAACCCGCGCGTATAGTCGGTGGCGTAGGCGCTGACGTAGCTCTCGAGGGCGTGTGTCACGGCGTCAATGCCGCCGTTCGCCGTCAAGCTCTTTGGCATGTTTCGGACGAGGTCCGGGTCGATGATTGCCATCGAGGGCGTCAACGCGTAGTCGGCCAGAGGGTACTTGACGTGCGTCTGCGCGTCGGTCACCACGGAGAACGGAGTCACCTCAGAGCCAGTCCCGGAGGTTGTGGGAATGCAGACGAGCAGTGCCTTCTCGCTCAGGTCCGGGACCTGGCGAACGAGCGAAGCGCGTAGCGCGAGTGAGAGAGTCAGGG
>Ga0181584_10000161_pt1 | contig 42325 bp, 30 predicted proteins | sample 071ome_30_FD_132462 | JGI IMG/M metagenome (GOLD analysis project Ga0181584, IMG submission 132462) | Coastal salt marsh microbial communities from the Groves Creek Marsh, Skidaway Island, Georgia - 071406AT metaG (megahit assembly) | ecosystem: Environmental > Aquatic > Marine > Intertidal... | reverse complement strand
TTCGGTCGTGCCTGCAATTAAGCTCTAACAAAGCCATGCATCCTACTGACTCACGAGTTCCCTGCGCAGAATGGCGACCCCCCACGTTATTAACCCTACGACCGGGCAGCTTGTCCGGCTTGATTCACCGGAAGGCAACAGGATTTACCAAATGTCCCAATTCCCGAGTGCCTCGTCCCACGGAGCGCCGTCTGCCTCGTCACAACTGTCTTCTCGTGCGGCTTCCCTTCAATGGGGTGCTTCCGCTGCTGAGTGGTCAACTGGGCATGCAGACTGCTGCGATGATTGCGCGATCTGCTGCAAAGGATGTTGGTGCCCTTGCGTTCTCCACGGAGACATCAAAGAACACGTCACGGGCACACGTCCTGAGGGAGGTTGTTACACGTGCCTTTGCATTATCCAGTCCGTGTTCTGCTGCTTCTGGTTCAACTGCACCAACTGCACCACTTGCTGTCTAGGAAAGCCACTACGAAAGCAACTGAGGCAAATGTACGGTCTCCACAAGAAGAATGCCTGCTGTGGCTCTGATTGCTGCACCCATTGGTGCTGCCACTGTTGTTCCCAGTGCCAGGAGGCGAGAGAGATCGACTTCCGTGGGACTGCTCTTAATTCCACCCTGGCTGGTCACTCCAAAAGCGGTGAAGTGATGATGCACACACCGATGCAGTCAGCGATTGTCATGGTGCCACCCAGCCAACAGCAGTTCCCTCAAGGTAGCAATGCCATTGCAAATGATGGGCCAGGAGGCCAGTCACCCCAAATTTCAATCCAGAATGTTGTGCTACCAGCGCTTGAAGGACCCCAAGTTGTCTAACTCTCGGATGACAAATTCGTGCGACGTGGATGAGGCGGTATAGGGTTTCCGATCCGGAACCAATGAAATAACTATATTTATAGTGACGATATATCGTAATATGCGTTAGTATTTGCGCCACATTCCCTTCTTCTGCTTCTGGGCCTTGGACTCGAGCGAGTTGAAGAGGTTCCAGCTTCTGTCGCTCTTGGCCCAGCCCTTGGCGACCACGTAGGCGTTGAGCGTCTTCATCACGTCCCTCGTGCGGCCCTTCTTCGGGTCGCCGCAGTAGCCCCAGTTCCTGCCAGACCAGTTGCCGTCGACCATGCAGCCGACGTCGGATTTGCCGATGCGACGCTTCAGGCTCCTCGCGGCCGAGCTGTCGTAGCCGTCGACCGGGTCAACGCCAGAAAGGGTCACGTCGACGCCGCCTACTCGGATCGTGTGGCCGTTGATGACCTTCGCGGGGCCGCGGACGACGTATCCGCCCTGGCCGGAAGCAAAAGCTACTATGAACGTGAGCACCACACAGAGCGATGAGAGGAAGCGATGCATGGTGTTGGCCGGTGCTTGATTCTGTTTGAGAAAGAAAGGAAATGTCTTGTGTGCAGCGATGATGAAATCACGAGAAGAACAACTCCGTTCTTTCGGAAAAGAATGCGAGGACGAAACGAGTCTAGAGGAGGTCGTCGAAAAAGTTCTTAGCCTCGGCCTCTGCGGCAGAAGCCTTCTTCTTCGGAATCTTGTGCGCACCCTTGTTCTTGCCCCGCTTCCGCGCCGGGCCGGTGTTCTTGTCGCCGTCGTCCGAGTCGTCACCGTCGTCGTCACCACCGCCACCACCGCCACCGTCGCTGCCGTCATGCTCGCCCTGAACCCCCTCGCCGTCGTCGTCGAACAAGACCCCCAGGTCCCACACCTTGCAAACGCCGTCAAAACTCGACAAGCTCGCCAAGAGGCGACCGCCGCCCCCGCCCTGCACCAACCGCTCGACGTCGAGGTGCCCATGCTCCCCCAGCACGCCCAGAAAGCGGTTCGGCTGGACGCCCACCACCCGAAGCAGTCCATCGCTGCTCCCAGTCACCACAGTTCCCTCGTCCACCTTGATCACGCCCGTCACACACTCTGGATGCCCCGGAAACCGGTCGCTGCAATCGTTCCACGAGCCCCATGAATACACGTTCAGCACGCCACTCGTCGTCCCGCAGACGACCTTTTGCCCCGACCGCACAACCGCCATGGATAGCAGCTCGTCGTCGTTGTCGTCCTCCGTCCGGTGCTTGACCTTGAGCTCATACCCCTTGCCCTTCATCATGCGCACGTCGATCAGACACATGGTGCCGTCGCCAGACGTCGTCAGGATGGATTTCTTTCCGCTCGGCGCCGCAATCATATCCGTGATATAGTCCGTGTGCGGCTTCAGCTTTGTCAGGGGCAACGTTGACGACGAGGACGACGCGGAGCCCGTCCCCGAGCCGCCACCGCCGTTGCACCGCGCGTCCCACAACGCCACGACGCCGATCGCGTTGCCGCTTGCAATTACGTGATCGTGACCGAATAACGCATCAAGAACCAGCAGATTCGTGATCGCCCCGTCGTCTCCGTCTTCGAGCACCTCACTCTCCGTGTCTTCCATATCCCGCATGACGCGCCCCGTCTCGATATCCATCAACAACACCTTATGCACCTCTTCGTAGATATTATAGTCCAGAGAGCTCACCGACGCGCAGATTGTACGCCCCTCGTCCACAGACTCGAGCGCGTGCACTTTGGCACTCCGCTGATACACGGGCGACGCCTTGTCTTCGTTCAAGTTGTACTCCCGCACCATCCTCCGCGACGAGCCCTTCGGTTGGTTGTTCTCCTCCAAAGAAAACAGACGGACGACGCCTTCCAGCGTCCCACATGCCACCATCGGACGGAACGTGCCAGTTCTGTCGCCGCAGAAGGCCACGTCTCTGACACACTCGCCGACCTGGTTCTCCAAAACTGCGTAGAGCGCGCCGTCCATGGTCGCCGAGACGTCCTCTTCGTCGTCGTGTATTCGTCCTCGTCGTGTACCAGCGTCTGCGATGCCGGTGGACTCTGGTGGACTCGAGTTTACTCACCTCCGGTCGTCTAATCAAATGAGGTTCCGAACCTCAATTCGTGGTGTTTGCGCGCTCTCCAGGAGTCTATATCAAGGCCGTGTATACATACCCACCGTATATACCCTGGGCGTGGGCGCAACGAGCGAAAGTACGCAGTTCCCGGCTTGATTGATTGCCCGGAGAACTCACGAGCCTGCCGACTAGGCGAGTCGAGCAAAATGGACCCTGGAGGTTCACACCGCCGGCCTTCTGCTGCACGCTTCACGCTGGGAGATGACAGTGACGATGACGAGCTGCAGGAACTGGTCATCACGCCGATGAGTCATTCGGTGGTCAACGTGCGGGCAGACGCGGCGGGTGGGAGTCGGAACGGTCAGGCTGTGAGAACGCCGCAGACTGGTCCCGCGTTCTCTCCGTCGATGAACGGGATGAACGGGATGAACGGGAGCAATGGGATGAACGGGAGCAACGGGAATGCGTCCGAACACAAGCCGATATCGGCGTTCAATATCGACATTGACGACACGGGGGACGACGTGCTGTTGGACTGGGAGCGGTACGCCCGGTCGGCGCACCACACGTCAACGTCAATTCGGCTACTCGGGAGGGAGTTTCATTTTACGCCGCCGACGTGGTGGTTTCATCTGACCAAGGGCCAGCGGAAGAGCGCGTTGGCGTGTGGGATCTGCGTGGTGAGTTTGTTGGGCTTTCTGCTGTTGATTGGGCTGTTTTCGTTGTTGGGAGTGGGTATGGCGGACTCGACGTCGGTGAACGCGGGCACGGCGTGTCAGTGGGATTCTTTCCGGCTGCCGACCTATGTGGTGCCGTCGTCGTACGACCTGAACTTCGAGGTGGATATGAACTCGACGTATGTGGTGCGGGGGTCCGCGGTGGTGGACCTGGATGTGATGAGAAAGACGCGGTGCCTCGTGCTGCACGCGGACGCGGACGTGAAGGTGACGGACGCGCGCGTGTCGGCGGGGCACGTAGAGCGGGCGTACGTGCAGGGTAACGGCGTGGCGGTGCTCTCGAGCCGGTTCGACGAGGGACGGGAGCATCTGACGTTGGAGTGGCAGGATGCCGTACCGACCGGGCGGAATACCTTGTATTTGAGCTTCGAGTACACGCTTCGGGAAGGGATGAGCGGGTTCTATCGGAGCTCCTACGTGGAGGACGGGGAGGCGAGGGTGCTGGCGGCGACGCAGTTCGAGGCCAATTCGGCGAGGAAGGCGTTTCCATGCTGGGACGAGCCGGGGTTCAAGGCGAGCTTTACGGTGGAGGTGGTGACGCAGGATGCGTATCAGGTGCTGAGCAATATGCCGGTGCGGACGGCGCACCGGCACGACACGATGGCGGAGGGGATGAAGGCGTGGCACTTTGAGCCGACGCCGCCGATGAGCACGTATCTGTTGGCGATTGTGGTGGGGCGGTTGGAGGCCGTGGAGCGGGAGATCGCGGGGGTGGACCGGAACACGGTGTGGGTGTCGGAAGAGTACGGCAAGGGGGTGCCGGGCAAGAAGGAGAAGCGGCGGATCAAGGTGTGGGGGCTGCCGAGCCGCGTGGCGTACCTGGAGTATGCCGCGGACGTGGCGGCGAAGATCATTCCGTTTTACGAAGAGAAGCTGCGGGTGGCGTTCGCGCTGCCCAAGCTGGATCTGGTCGCGATTCCGGACTTTTCGGCGGGGGCGATGGAGAACTGGGGGCTGGTGACGTATCGGCAGGTGGCGCTCGAGGTGAGTCCGACGAGTTCGTTGGACGATCGGCGATACGTTTCCATCATCGTGGCACACGAGCTGGCGCATCAGTGGTTCGGCAACCTGGTGACGATGAGCTGGTGGAACGACTTGTGGCTGAACGAAGGGTTTGCGAGCTACGTGGAGTACCTGGGGGCGGAGGCCGCGAGCCCGGAGATGAGTCTCTTGGACGGGTTCTACTCGGAGATCGTCCCCGTGGCGCTCGAGTTCGACGCGAAGGAGTCGAGCCACGCGTTGTCGGCGGATACAGAGGTGGTGTCGAGTTCGAGCGCGATCGAGGGGGTGTTTGACGCGATCGAGTACCAGAAGGGCGCCGCAGTGCTTCGGATGGTGCGTGCGTGGATGAATCGGGACGTGATCTCGAATCCCTCCAAGCCTACGAAGGACACGGCCAGCGCGGGAGGCGGGGGGCCGTGGGAGGTGGCCGCCACGTACGACAGCGATCCCTTTTTGAGCGGGCTGCATCAGTACCTGGTGGACCACAGCTACCGGAATTCGTCCGCATTGGCGCTCTGGGAGAGCGTCGAGAGGCCGATGGACGTGGACTTGATTCCGCTCATGCACGAGTGGACGTTCATGGACGGATACCCCATGGTGACGGCGACGGTCGACGGCAAGGGGAATGTGATGCTGCAGCAGCAGAAGTTCTCCGAGCTCGACGACATTGAGTGCCAGACGGAGAACCTCTGGTGGATTCCGACGGCGTTTGTGAGCAGCGACTCGGCGACGCAGGTCAAGTGGGGAGAGCTGAACTCGTGCGCGTCGATCCGGCCGCTCGCGACCATCGGCAAGAGCGGCTGGATCAAGGTCAACGCCGGCCAATACGGATACTATCGGGTCAACTACAGCCCGCAGCTGTGGCAACAGCTTAACGAAGCCGTGCAGCAGTACGACGGGAACGGGTTCCCGGTGCTGGACGGCATCGACACGGCCGGGCTCATCGAGGACAGCTTCCACGTGGCGGGTCACGGCGACGTGACGATGGAGGTCTTCCTCCGCCTCGCCACGAACCTTCGGTCGAGGCCCGTGGACGTTGCGGCGCCGTGGCTGGTCGCCCTCCCACTGTTGCAGCGGGTCGACCACATGGTCTCGTGTCGGAAACAGTGGTCAGAGTACGTCGGCAACAAGATCATCTCCCCCTTCATCAGCAACGGGACGCTCTCGGGCAACCTCAAGGACAACCTGTCGGAGTTCTTCACGTTCAGTGGACCGTCCACGGTCGAAGGTGCCCCAAAGCCGACGGAACTCCAGCGCCTTCGCCCGGCGATCCTCACGGCCGCCGGCCAGTACGGCGTCCCGGCCGTCACCAAGCAGGCTGCGACCATCTTCAAACTGATCGTCAAGGGCGAAAACGTCACGCTGGATTCTAACCTGCGCGATGCTGTGTACAACACGGTCGCAAAGTCCAACAAGAAGGGCGCGCTGGACGACATGGTGCGGCTGCTGGACGCGGCCGAGAGCTCCGACGAAGCCGACCGGATCATCCGGGCCATCTCCATCTTCGACCACGACAACGCCGTCTTAGATCTCAGTTTGAGCGACAAGATCAAACCGCAGGACGTCAACATACTGTTGGAGGCCTACACGCAGAACGGCGGCGACGCCGCCGTCCGGCGCATGTTGGAGTGGCTCAAGGGCGGGACCAACATGATCACGTTGTACGAGAAGCTCGGCTCGGACACGGGAGCGGGTCGAAAAATCATGCGGGCTATCGAACGCGCAGCGCGGCACGCGCGCGACCAGCACTGCATCGACCTGATGGAGGACCTGCGACGGGAGTACAGCGGCATTCTCGAGGACGGCGTGACGATCGCTCGGGCCATCGAGGCGATCCGGGTCAACATGCGGTGGATCGAACGCCACAACGTGAACGTCTGCGGCTTCCTGGTCAACGAAGGAGGGCGACTTTGACATGGTGATGACTTGATGACTCGGTGGGCCAGTCGGCCACACAGAAATATTTCGTTCCAAATTTCATTCAATGGCCGCGCTTGTATCGAGACGTTTAGCACGCGCGTCGTCGCCGATGCTGACCAGAGCATGGGGCGAGTCGTCGGCCTTGGAGGCGCGACGGGCAAGTTCTTCTTCTTCTTCGTCCACCACCTCTGATGAGACCTCCACGTCCACCGCGTCCTCCACCCCGTCCACCCCGCCGTCGATCGTCGTATTCGGAGGGAGTGGCTTCGTGGGCTCAAAGGTCTGTGAGGAAGCGGCCAGCCTGGGCGTCAAGGTCACGTCGGTCTCTCGGGGAGGTCGGCCGTCGTTCGCCTCGAGCGCGGACTGGGCGTCGGGCGTCGAGTGGCTGCGGAGCGACGTTTCGAACGACGAGGGGCAGTGGAAGGAGGCTTTGAACGAGGCGACGGGCGTGGTGAGCACTCTGGGAGCGTTTGGCAGCAACAAGCATATGTATCACGTCTGCGGCGAGCTGAACATCAAGCTTGCGCGGGCGGCCAAGGAGGCCGGGGTGGCGCGTTTCTCGTTCATTAGCGTCCACGATTTCGTGTTCCCGGGGGGCTGGCAGACGCAGAATTTTCTGTTGCGGGGATATTTTCAGGGCAAGCGGGACACGGAGACGGAGGTGGCCAAGCTGTTTGGCGAGGACGGCGTCGCGTTGCGGCCCGGGATGATCTACGGCGACCGACACGTCAGCGGCTCGATGACCATCCCCCTCGGCATGGTCGGCGCACCGCTCGAGGCCATGGTGAGCCGGCTACCGAAGGGCTTGGCGAGTGTACCGATCGTGGGGTGTGCGTTCGTTCCTCCCGTGCGGGTCGAGGCTGTCGCCAAGGCGGCGGTCATGTCGGTGCTCGACAAGGCCGTGCCCGGCGGCCCTATGGACGTCTGGGCCATTCAATCGTACGCATGAGATGTCATATTATATGTTAAACATGTAATACATATACATGGGCAGGTTATCAGTTCTTCATCAGTTCATCAGTTCAAAACTTTGGTTGCCCGCAGGAGTCAAAATTGCGAGCGACCGAGTGGAACCTGGGGTGTCACGGGCCAGGGGTAACAAAAGTCCACTACTTTTCCTGCACGCCGACGACAGCGGCCTCGATGTATCCGCCGAGCATAGTCGCCATCGTCGAGAGCGAGCGGCTGGGGCGCCAGGCGTCCTCGTCGCTGACCAGCTTGCTCATTCTTATCGCCTGCTTGAGGGTGATGGGGCAAGGGAAGCCATCTTGGATGGCGTCGAGGACCTCGTGGATGGCTTCGACGACGTCAGCGTGGTCACGTTGACGGTGCGGCTCGGCGTCGTCTTCGCCCAAGGGCAGGTGTGCCAAAGCGGCTGTCTGCACGATGGCGAGGATGGCTGCGCCAGTCTCTTTGAGGCCCAGCGCCAGGTGCGGCGTGGGCGATTTGAACTGCCAACAATAGTTGGCGACGGTCTTCAGGACGCTGCACGGCTTAATGTCCGCTCGGCGCACGATCCGGTGCAGGATGGATCGGTACGCCATGAGATCGTTCGACCGAAGCATATCGTGCTTCAAGAACGACCAGGTACGGTCCGACAGGATCCATTCTTCCAGCTCGTCCACGTGCTGTAGGTCTGGCAGCGTCAGGTCGACGCTGCTGGACGCATGGCGATGCAGCGATCCCCTGAACGGACGCATCTCGTGTTCGCCGGTCGGCGTGGAAAGCTGGCGTTCCAGTCCGCGAGTCGGTGATATGCTCTCGATCGAACGCCTCGAGTCACCGCCAGAAGACAACAGCTGCCTGCGAGAGTTCGTCGCCGAGTTTGGGAGCTTGAACGAGCCAGCTCTCGACGCGGCCGGCGTCTCGGCCGGCGACGACACGCCCGTCGTGGGTGCCGGTGTTGACGCCTCTCTCTCGTCGGCGGCAGCACCCATCGAGCGTCTGGAGAGGCGCAGAGAAAGGCCGCGCATCATACCGGCCAGCGTGGACGTAGACTTTTGCAGGACGCTCGAGGAGGCGCCCGGCGGCTCCCGTGGCTCCCGTCCACCGCCCTGGCCGTGTCCACCACAGGTGTCCACCCGCAACACCTCGAACTGTTCGTCCAGCTGCGACACAAGTCCTGCGTATCCAGCCAGGATGCGGACGCGCATGATGTCGTCGCACATGTCCAGAAACTGCTCGATGCGCGACAGCAAGTGCGGGAAGACCACAGACGCATGCACGACGGCCCGGATGAACGACGCTTCCGCTCGAAGCTCGCCCTCGTCGCAGTACTCGGCCGTGTCCATTGTCCTATAGAGCTGTCTCATGGCGTAAAAAAACTTGTCCGAGTGCTTGGGGTCGGACCACATCGGCCAGAGCAGGATCCCCGTCGCAATCACGGCCGAGTCTCCGACCCTGGTCGCCAAGCACCCCGCGAGGACCTTGATGCGCAGATGCACGATCGAAATCTCGTCATTCTCGAGCGGCAACAGCTGCATCCAGCAGTCGTCCAATAAAAAGGCTCGATCGATGGAGCCCCGTCTCGGGCTGCCGCTGCTGCGTCCGCTCTCGTCATCCTCTTCGCCCCCATCGCCTCGGTCGATCGCAACATGCTCACGCTCGTCGTAGTTCGCCCGCGCAAGCGCGTGTTGCCTCGCGACCCAGCGCAGACACAACTGCCGCTGCTCCAGCGAGAACGACCCGTCGTTCGTCCTCGCAATGATCTTCTCCAACAGAGACGGCCGCCGACCCTCGAACAGAAGGGGGACACGGTCATGCGTGTCCAAGACAAACTCCATGATGTTCGCATTCCCCGTCTCGATCAGCCCGAGCATCACGGGCCAGAGCGTCTGCTGCTCGAGTCCAGCATGCGACGCCAGCACCCGCAACGGCTCGGACATCCGCTTGATCGTCTCGGCGTTCATCCTTCTCATCACGTCCGCCGCGAACAAGAAAAGCTCTGCGACCGTCGCGCGGGCATACTCGGTCATCCGCGCCCCACCCTCCGCACCCGGCTCCAAGTGCCTCGGGAAGTGAAACCGCTGCGTGATCGACAGGTTGTCGTCCTCCGACACGACCGAAAAGACACGCACCGACTCGTCTTTGGAATCGCCGGAGTCGTTGGAATCGATTGAATCGATTGAATGTTCGCTATACCTCGCACATGCGTGCGCGAGCACCGTGACGGCCAGACTCGTCTTCGGAAACCCCTTCACCGCCGTCGACCCCTCTTCCGCCATCGCCTCCCTCGCATACATCGCCCCCTGCCGCGCCAACAACGTCGGTACATCCTTCTCCATCATACACAAACACTTACTCGCCGTCGCCCTGAGCAGCCACAGATTCGTCGCCTTGGCAATCACGTCGTCGTCCGACACCCCCGAGAACAGCAGCCGCACCAGATGATCCACGTGAAACTTCACCATCCGTTGGTTCCTCGTGATCAGATTCACCTCCACCAGCATCACGGTAAGCGAGTGCAAGCTCGCACACTTCAACGCCAAGTGGTCGTCCGGATTGTACGAGGAAGACGCACCCGCCGCCCGCTGCTTGTAGCAGTCTCGAATAGTCTCGTATACGGTATGTACGATATCCACATCTTGTTCATCGCACAGATCGCCCCAATACCGCTCCAAGGTCCGTATCACCCCGACCACCGTTGACAACGGCGCATCCCGATAGAGCACCCCGTGCGGAGCACGCAACGCGTTGCTCAAAGCCTTCAAGAAACCCCATCGAAAATCACTGTCAGCCACGACCCACTTGGTCCAATTCAACGACGAGTGCGTCGAAGAGTCCGAGAGGTGGAATATGGACGACGACGACGACTGCACTTCGAAATCGTCGTCGATATCGTCGACATCGTCGACGACGACTCGACCCTCGCCGTCCCGCTGCCTCAAGGTGCTGGTCAGGCACGACGCGACGAGGGACTGCCACTCGAGCGGGTCCCGTGGGGCCGCGGCCTCGCCTGCTAGTCTCGATTTGTTTCTCGACGAGGACGTTTGCTTCCGCGCATGCATGCCTGCTCGTCGTCGTCGTCGTCGCTCTATTTACCGGGCTATCTGTTCTGCGTACGCATCGCGCTGGGTGCGAAGCATTTCTTTGAGTTTTCGCAATCGCAAGAAATCGAGGCGAGTCACGTGAGACGCTCGCACCCACACCGTCAGAGCAATCTTTTGGCCTGGTCTCCCGGAGCCCCTGGTATAGATCGATCATCGTGATCAGCATATTCTTCACCTCGGAGGTGATCTCTCTTGTCCTCAAGATTCAACCGTCCCCAAGATTCAAAACCTCATCATTCGAATCCGACCGTTTGCTCTTCCTCGGTCGACCAGACGTGCCGTTACGATGCCTCCGAAGAAAGCCAAGATCAATCCGTATCCGGATTTCACGAAGAAGGTACGTACGCCCTCCTACGTTTTATCAGCCAAACCTGTCATTTTCACCCAAGCGCGATCACCCTCACTCCCCTTCCTTCCTTCCTTCCTTCCTCCTTCCTCTAGCCCAACCCGAAGACCCCCACCGTGCTGGACGACGACAACTTCGTGGTCCACCCGAAGGAGCTCATCCACTTTCGCCACCCTTCCTCCAAGCCGTCGAAGAAGGTGCTGTCGCTGGACCTCGATAACACCCTGATTCGTCGCAGGGAGGACTCGTCGGGGAAAGCGGGGCTTCCGGACGACAAGGAAGACTTTGAGCTGTACAACCCGAGGGTGAAGGAGGTTCTGAAAGACTACGCGGAGAAGGGCTATGCGCTGGTGGTGATGAGCAACCAGGGTGGGATCAAGACGGCTATGGGCGGGATTACGAGCTTCATTGTTCGCGGGGTGTGTGCGAACGTTGGGAAAGCTCTGGGGGACGACGTGGCGCTGAACTTCATTCTGGCGACGGCGGCGCCGGACAAGGCGGGGGAGTATCGGAAGCCGCAGCCGGGGATGTGGCGTGCGTTCGTCGAACTGATCAACGACGGCGTGGAGCCGGACCTCGCCGACTGTCTCTACGTGGGGGACGCGGCCGGGAGGCCGCAGGACATCATCGCGAGCAAGATCAACGACGGGGATAAGCAGTTTGCGAAGGCCGTCGGGATCGCGTTCAAGACGCCAGAGGAGGTGTTTGGAGTGCCCGGGAAGGGGAAGGAGGAGAACCAGGCGATGGGGAATGCGTTTATGGAGCTGGCGAATCTGCACGCGGAGAAGACGGAGAGCGATAAGAAGTTCTTCAAGGCAAAGGCGCTGCGTGTGGCGGGCGGGAAGATCAAAATGCTGGAGAAGGTCGTGAGGAGCGTGGAGGATGTGAATGGGGTCAAGGGGATCGGGAAGATGAGCAAGGATTTGGTGGCCGAGTTCCTTGAGACGGGAGGGTTGGCGGAGATTGAGAAGATCAACAGCGGGGAGTATGAGCGGGAGCGGAAGGAGCGGGCGGAGAAGGATGAGAAGGAGATCAGCAAGGCTGCCCAGGTACGTTGCCGGTTTCGATGTAGGTGTCGGTGTCCGTGTTGGTATTGTTCTTGTCGGAATGTGTTGGGTGTCTCTCTCACTCGTTGTCTCTTTTTCCTTCCCTTCCTTCTCTCTCCAGGTCGGCCAGGCGTTCCTGTAGTTCCATCATCACGTAACGCGTATTCTATAGAACGTATCATCAGATTGGGGGACGCGCTCACACGCATACGTACAATGCCCCGCCTTTTCAATGCGCTCTCTGGCTCCAAGGGACTCGCACCACTGCCGGCAGTCCACCACCGTACCATCAAGACGCCTTCCCCTCCTGCACGCCGGCGTCTGAACGCGCTCGACGTCTCCGCTCTGTTCACCGGCATCGTCCAAGGCAAAGCGCGGATCACGTCGATCACGTCCCTGACCAGCAAGGTCGCCGAGTGGGACGGCCAGTCATACGACATGCGAACATTCCGGGTCGCCTTCCCGACAGAGTCGAGCCACGGCAACATGTCCACCGTGCAGATCGGCGCGTCCATTGCCCTGAACGGGACCTGTCTGACGGTCACGGAGACGGACCTCGGGAACAACACGGCGACGTTCGACGTCATCGAGGAGACGCTCAAGCGGACGAACCTCGGGAGCTTGCGGGAAGGGAGTTCCGTGAACTTTGAGCGGTCAGCGCGCGTCGGAGACGAGATCGGGGGCCACACGGTATCCGGTCACGTGCAGACGACGGCACGAATTGTCGGGATCACCACCGGAGACGGCAAGACGCGGATGGACTTTGAGCTCGCGGACCCGTTCTGGAAGAAGTACGTGCTGCAGAAGGGATTCGTCTCGGTGGACGGTTGCAGCTTGACCGTGGGCGAGACGACGGGCGACGGCGGGTTCTGCGTGTACTTGATCCCTGAGACTTTGCGAGTCACGGTGCTCGGGGACAAGGGCGTCGGGGACTCTGTGAACGTCGAAGTCGAGGCACAGACCCAGGCGATCGTCGACACGGTGGAGCGGGTGCTCGCGGAGAGAGGCGTCGTGGGCTGATGATGCAGCTTGGACGGCGGTTTTGGAATCTCTCTCGAGGGCGGGGAGGGGGGCGAGGTGCTGGACGAGCTCTCCACCAACCGATTGCCTCAGACCGATTTGTACTTGATACATCAACCTTAGGTAACCTACGTTGTGTGTGTGTGTGACGTCGATCGACTCGGACGAGACCGGTGAACCCGCTGAATTTGAATTTCGTGGGAACAGAACATGTCGGACGCAGCGGAAGCAGTCGCTGGCGATGCGGCGATCCAGCAGAACCTCGAGGAGGCATTGAAGCAGGCGATGGCCGCGCAGGCTGCGTCCAAAACCTGGGTCTCTTCGCTGACCGATGCGCACGCCGAGGTCATCGCCACGTTCGCGGCGTTCAAGGACGACTTCTTCGCGCAATTGCCCCTGGCGGTGGGCGCGTTCAGGGAGTACGTGAGACAGATCAACTGGACTGAGCCTTTTGTGATGGCACTGGTCGTCTTCCACGTTTCCATGCTGGCGTTGCTGGTGGCGTCCAGGTCCCGGGTGGCCGTTCAGAACGTGGTGTTTGCCCTGAGCGTGTTGGTTGTGTACTACGCTGAGAGGCTGAACGGGTTCTTGCGCAGTAACTGGCACCTGTTGACTCGCGAGAACTACTTTGACGAGGGCGGCGCGTTTGTCTCGCTCGTGGTGTCGCTGCCGCTGCTGATCAACATGCTCGTGGTGGTGATCAACTACTCGGTTATGTTTATGCAGACGCTGGTTGTGATGCAGAGGGAGAGGATGGGGATGGCGGGAAAGAAGGCCGGTGCCAAGAAGGGCGCCGCCACGCCGACCAGGCGGTCGACGCGGAAGAAGAAGAACTAGGGGAGGACGAGAGGAGAGGAGGAGTGCAAGAGAGGAGAAGAGGACGAGTTCGTGTGCCACGGACAAATACTGAGACATGACATGTATCGCTTACTGTAACACCACGCAAAGCCAAGAGCTCCGAGCTCCGATTTGTCGATACGAAATTCGTCGGCCGTGCTTCCTTCCTTCCTTTCCTCTCAGGAGAACAAGAGCCGGACCTTGGCGACGAAGCCGGTGGCAGGATCTTTCCGTCCGTCTTTGCCCGCGACAAACGTGATCGGGTGCTTGTTGTACGCCGCCCAGTTGGGGCCGGTGACCAGGATCGTGGCGACAACCGTGGCGGCATACACGTAGATCGTCGTCATAAAGCTCTGCATGAAGTAGCCGACGAAGAATGCCAGGGCACATCCGATGACCATCATCTTCATCGCCCGCTTCTCCGCGAGCGCCTGGCCCTTCCAATCCATCTTTGTGTGCTGTGATCTGCAGGCTGGTGACGAATGGACCTCGCTTTCTCTTCCTCGCGTGCCGCCGTTCTTCCAGCGTCCGGCTTCCGATGCTATCAATCTATTCGACTGCCTGCACTGTCACAGTGGAAAAGAAAAAAACGTTCACGACCGCTTCGCGACCGTCGCGACGATAAAGAAGCCTTGGGGCACCGCAACCTCGCGATCCGTCTCGGTCGGGAAGCCGCACACCTCGGCAGGCAAGTCCAGCGCCTTGGCAATCTCCGCCCGCGTCGTCGCCAGGAGCGGCGTCCACCCCAAACCGCCGACCCACGACATGGGATCCTGCGGGCACCCGCTCTTCCACTCGCCCATGAGCGAGCCAGACCGCTTGCTCCTTCCTCGGTTCTCAGCCAGCCTCTTGACGCACTGCTCGGTCACGACTGCCGTCAAAAGACTGGATCCCGGCGCCGAGAGCGCTGCCACCTCTCGAAGGAGGGCGTCCACGCGCTCCGGCTCGAGGTACATGAGCAGCCCCTCGGCGATCCAGACGGTAGGCTTGTTCGGGTCAAAGCCGGCCTCCAGAAGGGACCGAGCCCACGTCGGGTTACCCACGTCCGTCGACACGCTGGCCCTCGAGTCGCATCGGAGCGGGTACTCGACCGCCTTGTGATTGTGGTTGCTGCCCGCCAAGGAACCTATCTGGAATTCCAGGAGCGCGTTCTTGCTGTGCGACCGCCGCATCGGGCTCATAATCTCACACTCTGCCCCGTGCTTCAATAGCATGTCCTCCTTGACGTCGATCACATCCTGCCTGTCGACGTCGAACCACCTGAGGGACGCCGGCAGGTGCAGGCGCCACGGCCTCGTGCTGAGGCCGGCGCCCAGCTCGACCACCTGCGACGGAAACGCGACCGACTTTTGAGAGCCGAGCGATCCCAGCGAAGCAAGCGATCCGAGGGACCTCACTTTCCCGGGCGGCTTGTTTGAGCCGGCTTTTTCGTTCGTCAAGGCGTCCATCGTCGAGACAATGTGGCCACGGTGAGGCGACGAACGGTACGTTTCTGGCATCCCCAGACACTCCTCGAGCTGATCGTCAAACCACCTCGTGCGAACCGCGAGCCGACTGACCATGTAGGTCCGGCCGAACCCCTTTGGTGCCCCTGTCCGGCGCTTTTTGACCTGCTTCATCGCCGCCGGCCCCGCCAGATGCTTGGCGAGCGGGTCGTCCACCAGACGGGCTTTCTCAGACTCTTCGTCATCCTCCATCGCCCGAGCGGCAGCGATCAGCCGCGAAGAGTACGATACGAGGCTGTCCAGGCCGTCGTACTTGTCCGCCGTGGCTATCGTCCCCCGCACCAAGACGGCGACGAACGCCGCGACGCCAGCCAGAGCGAGCAGTGGCAAACCGGACGAACCGGACGAACCGGACGAACCGGTACCGTTCCCTTGCTCGTCGTCCCTGTCCCTGCGTCTGATGAAGCGAAACATCCTCATGAGGATTCCTGATCAGGAAGAGAGGGAAAAGGCCGAGTTTCAGATGCAAAAGCGTCTGCGAGATCCTCTCTGTTTCTATCTCCGTCTCTGTCTGAGTACTGGTGATCAGGGGGAATGGCTTCGAAGCAGGAAAGGAAGGATAGGGGGAAGGAGAGGAAGGGAAGAGGCGATGATTCAGGGAACATGATCCAGCGCCTGTTCTCCAGCGGCGACGAGCTGACGAGTCAGGAGCACCTTCTCATTCTGGCCTCCTCGTTTCTCTTGGGCATGTCGATCCAGCGCTGGATCAGGGACCGACTGGGGGACGCGGCCATGAGCCTGCGCACCCCGCCGGCCAAAGCCGCGATGTGCGTGTTACCTCGGCCGCACACCCAGACGCTCAGCGACGAACGCTCACGAACTCCCACTCACTCGTTCGCTCGCGCCCCGCGTTCTTCCGTTCGTTCGCCAGGTGGGCGGCCGCGATGCGTGCCGTCGAGAGTCTCGAGAACGATGGCGCGCTGGTTGTGGACGATCTGGCCGAGCGCATGTCGGGAAGGCGGGCTTTCCGGCGGTGCCTGTCGAACGCGACGCCGTCCAACACGGAGCGAATGTACCAAATGTCCGAGGTGGTGCTCGGGACGTGGTGGTTCGACAGAACGTTGATGACGCTGCTCACGTCCAACTCGCTGCACTCGGCGAGGGGCTGGCTGTCGGCCAGGCTTCGTAACAGCGCGAGAGGTCTGGCCGGGCCGCCGCGACAGGTGGTGGTGGTAGGCAGCGGTTTCGACACAAGGCCGTGGAGGATGGCGCTTCCGCCGATGACCAAGTGGCTGGAGATTGACGTGCCCGAGGTGGCCAACGCCAAGAAGAGGAGGCTGCGGGCTGTGAATGCCGAGCTTCGAATGAACGATTTCACCGGAATGTATCCGCTGAGGACGATCCAGTGGGATTTGCATGCGGCCGACGTCACGAACGAACGCGTGAACTTTGGCAAGGTGCTCGACATGTACGGGTTTGACGTCACGGCGCCCATCGTGTGGGTCGTGGAGAACGTGCTGATGTACCTGTCGCCGGAGCATGTCAATCAGCTCCTGTCGCGGATGTCTGCGGTGAGCAGTGCAGGGAGCATTGTGATCGCGAACAGTACCGTCAACCGGAACGCCGAGCTGGTGGGAGAGGGCAAGCACGGGTCGTACCCGTCTGATGTCGTGAGCCACTGGGTGAGCTCGCTGCCGGAGAGTCCGGCGGACCTGGAAGTCGTGTTGTCGGGAGCGAACTGGGACCTGATGGAGTCGTGCACGCAGCATGAGATCGCCGAGGCCGTCTGTGATGGAAGGGACATCGCCTCGATGTGCGCCGGGGCCGTCGGGCAGCCGGTGGGCCCCGGGGAGCATCGCCCCACCGATGTGTATTTCTTCGCCAGGAAATTCTGAAAGCAGAGAAAGAATAACGAAACGAGGTTGCTAACTCCAGACGTCTTTGACGTAGCGGGCCGAGCGGGTCATGTCCTTGAGCATCGCCTCGGCCTCCGCGGCGTCCATGGCGTCTGCGCCGTCGCCGCTCGAGATGATTTCCACGAGCGCGTTGTGGACGTCCTTGGCCATGCCGTGCCCGTCGCCGCAAATGAATACGAAGGCGTCCTGTTCGACGATGAGCTCGCGGAGGCGGTCCTTGTGCTGCAGCATCAGGTGCTGCACGTAGACCTTCTTGTCTGGGTTCTTACGCGACTCGGCCACGCACAGCTTGGTAAGCGTCCCGTCAGCCGCGAGCCCCTCGAGCTCATCGCCGTACAGATAGTCCTTGGCCTTGTCTCGGCAGCCGAAAAACAGCCAGCAGTCTGCCGGCGACGAGGAGGACGAGGAGGACGAGAGTGCGGTCCGGCGCTGCTGGAGGAACCCGCGGAACGGAGAGACGCCCGTGCCGGGACCGATCATGATCCAAGGCACGAGGACCGACCCTGGCGGGGAGAAGGAGCCGCCCTTGCGCAGGTACAACGGGACGCGCTTGTCGGCATCGGCCGGCTTGTCGTCGAGCGGCAGCGCCTTGTTCTCGAGCCACCAGGTCGCCACGCCCTTGCGGGTGCCACCAGATACGGTCGGGTATTCGACGGCCGTGAAGGCCACCTCGGCCTTGTCGGAGCCCGTGGCCGACGAGGGCGCCGACGAGATCGAGTACATGCGTGGCGCCAGCGGCGGGAGCGCGTCGAGCAGCGCGTCCAGAGGCGGCTTGCAGCTGTCGTTCTCGAACAGCACATCTATGAACGCGCGCGGCGCCTTGAGGACGGTCTCCATGTACTCCTGACGCCCCTCCCTGGAGCACAGGCGCATCAGCGCCGCCTTCTCGGCGGGGTCGGAGCAGTGCTCGGCCAGCACGCGAAGGAGCGACTTTTTCGGCGGACCAGTCAGGTCGATGCCATGCAGAAATGCCTCCCTGATCGAACAAGGCCACTTGATGTGCTGCAGCGGCCTCGGTGCAGCGACCGGCGACGCGCTCGGACGGAAAACAGCCTCCTCGCCCTTGTGCACAATGGCAAACCGTTTGGACCCGTCGAGCCCGAGATGCGACAGAAGCGCGTCTACAAGCGCCGCGTCGTTCTCGGGAAGCACTGCAAGCGAGTCCCCAGGCCCGTACTCGATGCCCGAACCCGCGAGGTCGAACTGCACGTGCACAACGCGGCGATCCGCGTCGGACTCGGACGTCGTCAGGTACCGCGCGTCGCTGATGCGTGCCTGGAACGGCGACGCTGCAGAGACCGTCTTTCCGACCGCCACGTCGTCGTCACCAGTGACGTCGCGGCCAACGTGGTCGGCAGTGCCCTCGTCGATCCAGACGACTTCCACGCCGCAGGCAGGCAGCGCCATGTCCTTGGTCGCTGACCGTACCGGCGCCTCCGATTCTTTGCGACCGTCGCTGACGGCGGCCTTGACAGCCGGCATCAGCTTCTCGATCCACCCGTCGATAATCTCCTCGATGCCGTCCACCTCGTCAGCCTCCACGCACGGATGGAATTCGGTCGCCCCAAGCTCCAGAAAGCGGTTCTTCACCACACGCGGGACGTGCATGAACCGCGTGTAGTTCGAATCGCCGAGTCCCAGTCCCGTGAACTTGATCCCTCGCAGCGCCCCGGGCTCGTTCCTGTTCTTGTTCCGCAGGTCGTTGTAGAACCTGGTCGCGTTGTCCGGAGCCTCCCCGTCTCCCGTAGACGAAGCCACGTATATGATAAAGGGCGTTTTGTCCCTGCTCAAGCCGCTCACCAGCCCGAGCTCGTTCATCGGGACGACGTTCGACGTGAGTCCCTCGCTGTTGATGCTCGAGCCGATGTTCTTCGCCACTTCCGCCGCCGTGCCCGTCTGTGATGCATACGTCACGACGATTGGGTGATCCGAGGGACCTTTCTCGTTCGCCTGTGCTTTGGCCGCCCGAAGCTTGGCCAAGATGGCCGCGCCCCCGACTGCAGCTCGGGGCGCCGTCGTTGTCGGCGGCGGCGGCGCGAGTGTCGCTCCCGCTCCCGCTCCCGTTCCCGTTGTTGGGTCTGGCGTCGGTGTCGGCGAGGAGGCCAGGGGAGGTGCATCCGAGTCCGGCGCCTTGGAGGCTGACGATGCTGCTGCTGCCGCCGCCACCGAGCCGCCAGCGGGAGAATTATCCTTCTTTACAGATGCAGACTTCCCCCCTTCCTTTGCACTGTGCATCTCGACGAGCTGGGGTGCCTCGGCCTCGGCCTCGGCCTTTGCCTGATCATCCCGCACCTTCATCCGCCAAACCGTCACGAGCGCCAACACGGGCAGCCCAAAGACCAGGACCGGAATCGCCGCAGGCGCGACCACAGCAAGCATCACCATCAGCACGCTGCCCCGCGAGATCCAGGGCGGCAACCCCAGACCCTGCGACGGCGAGGGTCCGGTCGTGGCGGCGTTCTGCTGCTGACTTGTCGCATCAGAATTCCCCACCATCGTCACCCCTATTGCTGTTGCTCAATGCAGTCGTCCTACACTGCGACAAGTCGACTCCACGAGATGAGCTATGCACGACCGCCCTGATACTTCTTCGAGTTCGAGTTCTTGTGTGGCTCCGAGCCGAGTGCGACTCAGTTCAAACCTGCCTGAACCTGCGTCAAGGAGTTTGACGACGACGAGACCGTTGCGTCCACACGCGGAAGCATGGCGGGAGGGACAGGCATTTCACTCGATTTCCAAACCGCGCAGAGGAAGTTGGAGGCGCGGACGAAACACCACACCGACGCAGCTCGCCGAAAGATCGAGAAGGAACGCATCATCGCCGAGCGGAAAGCAGCACAACAGGAGCAAATCGAACGCGAGCAGCAGAACAGGCGGCTTGCGGAACTCGCTCAGGAAGAGCGGGAACGGGAAGAGCGCGAGCGCCTCCTCGAAGCCAACGGGGGCGTCCTGTTCCGGGGCGAGCTGGCGCCGGTGTCTGCGCCCGAGTCACTCGCCAGGGAGCGGGGCATCAAGCGGGCGTCAGACAAGGTGCTGCTGCCGTCGAGCGTGGGAAGATTGCTTTTAGACCAAGATGCGCACCGGAAAGGTGGCGGCGGGTACTTTTTCGAGCTCGAGAGCCTGGACACGGGCCGGAAGACGGTGTCCTCGGTGCTCGATTTTACCGCGGCCGAGGGCTTTGTGGGTCTGCCCAAGAAGGTGGCCCGGTGCCTCTTCGGGCTCGGAAGCGACCCCGATGGTGACAACGACTGGGAGAGCAGGATGTGGGGGCGGGTCAAGGTGACGTACAAGCGGCTGCAAAAGGGGACGAGGGTCGTCTTCCAGCCGAGAATAAAAGAGTTTCAGGTGACGCTGAATTCAAACCCGGACATCGACATCAGGGTGTGCCTGGAGGCGTGTCTGTCGGCGTACAGCTGTCTGGCCGTCGGCGACTGGGTGTCGGTGACGCTCGAGGGTACGGGCGTCGGCGGAGAGGAGTTTGACCTCCGCGTCAAGGAACTCGAGGTGAACGGCGAGGCGGTCGACTCGTGCAGCATCATCGACACGGATCTCGAGGCGGAGGTGCACCCGTCCATCGAGGCGGAGGAGCGGATCTTCGAGGAGGAGCTTCGAGCGCGGCAGCTGACGGAGGCGCGTGAGCGTGCGGCCAGGGACGCACAGGAGGCAATGGAGGCGGAGACGACGGCGAGGAAGGCGGCAATGGAGGAGGCGTCTTCCCGGCTTGCGAAGGTCGCCGAGCCGGCGGGAGGCGACCCGGGCGTGACGTCGGTCATGGTCCGGTTTCCCGACGGCGACAAGTGCAGGCGAAATTTCGGGGCCGACGATCCGGTCAGTCTGCTGTTCACGTTCGTAGACGCCCACGGCGCGTCGGGAATGCTGCCCGGCGAGTACAACCTCGTGAGCCAGTATCCGCGGGTGTGCATCGAGTCGGGCACGGGCGGTTCGATCGGCGGGCTGGGAGGGGTCTTTGACGGCACGCCGTCCCTGACGCTGTTCGTCGAGAAGCGGGCGCGATGATGTTGGCAAAGCCGTGAGACGTGTTGGCGAGGGCGCGTCCCAAGTCGGTTCGGACGCACCGATGACTGACATCGACGACTCGGGCAGCCCTTGACCGTTCCAAACTCCAAAGCAGTTTTAAAGTAAAATTTTACACCCTCGAGTCGGCTGTAGCCCGTAGTTCAAACAGCAGGCGGACCGGAGATACGAGGATTCCCGACCTCGCCTCGTATCTGTTCGCTCATCTGGCCATCTTCACAAAGACACACGCCCGCGCTCGACACGCATCGTCGCATACATCGTTTGGTATATGGACTGTTGAGCGAGTCGACCGAAGCGAGTGAGCGTGAGCGTGAGACACAGCACGGGTTTCAGTTAATCTTCCTCGGGCCTCGCATCTGGCGCGCGTTCGATGACGTGGGCCATCCAACCCGAGACCGTCTGTCAATATAGGTCGGTGGGAGTGGGTGCGCGGCGGGCCCGGCGCCTGCTGTGGCGTCTTGGGGCGAGATTGGACCGAGACATCGATCTCCAACCACTCGACGACCCCCCGCGGCGCTCCCTGGCCGCTCCCACCTCCCCTACCGGAAACATAATGCCGGCCAAGCGGAAGTATCCCATTCGGCAGCTCGAGACCCTGCCCACCATGAAGCAGTTCCCGTCCAGCGTCGAGGTGGCCACCTCGGCAGAGCGGGAAGAGGCAATGCTCGAAGAGTACCAGCGGTTGTTGCGGGAAGATGACGCCATCGGAAGAGACGTGCTGTTGCTCATCGGCATGATCACGGCCGTGTCGTTTGTGTGCTCTGTGGACAGGGCCGCCATGTCAGTGACCATCTTGCCCATGAGCGAGCAGTTCGGCTGGGACTCGTCCGTCAAGGGCGCCGTGTCGTCGTCCTTCTTTGCCGGGTATATGATCACCAATATCTTTGGCGGGTACTTGGCCACGCGGTTCTCGCCGCAGTACGTGCTGGCCTCCGGCGTCCTGCTGTGGAGTCTCTTCACGCTCGACACGCCGCTGGCCGCGCAGGCGTCGACAGACTCGCTGACGTCGCTGCTGGTCGTGCGGGCCGTCATGGGGATCGGCGAGGGCGTGGCGTATCCGTCCATCCAGAACATTGTGCGCAAGTCGGTCCCCGATCAGGTCCGGACGAGGGGCCTGTCGTTCATCTACTCGGTACGTCGTGGTATGCCACGGTCTGCTGGTTGTTGATTGATAAATCGGCGCCTGAACACGTCCCTCGCTCGCTCGCTCTGTATACATAACACTCACACAAGGCCCCCTGGTCATTGTTCCTACACCGCAGGGCCACCAGCTCGGCACGATTGCGTCCTACCTGGCGTCGCCGTCCATCATGGCTGCGTATGGCTGGCCGACCGTGTTCTGGGCGTTCGGCAGCCTCGGGTTCCTGTGGCTGTCTGCGTGGGTGCCCCTGTCGTACGCCGCCAGTCGCGTTGGCTTGACAGGAGGGGCCACGGCGGCTACAGCGAGCGCGAGCACAAACGACAAAGCGAATCCGACACCATCAACGTCGTGGTCGTTGTCGTTCCCGTCGACGGCGACAGACCCGGACAGTGCCGGCAAGGACGAGCCGATTCCCTGGCGGAAAATCGCGTCGAGCCCCGCCGTGTGGGCCATCGTCTGTGCGCAGGTCACGGTCGGTATCGGCTCTGGACTGTCGTTCTCGTGGCTGCCGACGTACTTCACGTCGAACTTCGGTGTCCAGCCGGACGAGGCGTCGTACCTGTGCCTGATTCCGTTTGGCGTCACGGTCATTGCGACCAATTGCGCTGGGTGGATCGCGGACGGCCTCGTCAACAACGGTCGCTTCACGCGGACGCAGACGAGGAAGCTGATGCAGGGCGTCGCCAGCTTCGGGCCGGCCATCTGCCTCCTGTGGCTGTCCACAGAGTCGCACAACACGGAGAACCTGCACGGCGCCGTCGCGCTGGTCACCGCGTGGCTCGCTCTGGGCGGCTTCAGTGCTGCCGGGTACGGCTCCAACCACCAGGACTTGAGCAAAAAGTACAGCGGCATGCTCTTCGGCCTGTCAAACGGGCTCGCCAGCATCGCCGGGAGTGTGTCAATTTACGCCACCGGCCTGATCCTGACCAACAGCAATAACGACTGGAGCCTCATTTTCCAGCTCGCGGCCAGCTTTTACATCGCTGGCTGCCTGGCCTACATCAAGTGGGCGTCCTGCGAAGAGGAGTTTTGAAGCCTCGACGATACGATACGAACGAATAACAAGCTGAACATTGATATCTCTAGTTTAGTTCCACTCTCCTTTCCAAGCTCTCTTCTTTACCTGCAGTAACATTTTAGTCGCTCATCGTCGTCGTCTGCTCGGCGAGCCACGCGCTGATCTTGTCGTGGCGCTGCTGCAGCGCCTTCTTCGCGACGCCGATCATGTCGATCAACAGGGCCGGCGCGATGCCGTCGCCCCGCATCTTGGACACGCCGCAGATATCCCCCTGGGCGTTGGTCGACACGCTGACCACGGCCGTCGACGCCTCCTCTTCGCTCCCCGTCAGATCCAAGATCACCGACGAGCCCAGCAGCCCCGCGGACAAACTCAGCGGCACCCTCCCCACGTCGATCTGGGTCACGTTGTCCTCGTCCAACTCAAAATCCTGATCGTCCCCCTCTCCCTGGATCTCCACCTTTGGAATCTTGGCGTCCTCCAGCGCCGCCCGGCACGCCACACTGATCGCATCCACCACAGAACCGTCCAGATCGAGCACGAGGGCGTCCACGTAGAGCACCCAGCACGACTTGCCCGGCAGGATGCACAGCGACGCCAGGTCCACCGCCCCCGTCCCGGTCCCAGCCTCGCCCGACATGCCCACACCGAAGCTCTTCTCTATTGCCGACGCCAACTCTGCGGATAGCTCATCCCCGCCCCGCCCCCGGAACTTGGGCGACGCCAGCGGCGAGCACTCGACCGAAAACTCGACCGCGCCGATGCTCGGTGTCTCCACGTCGGGCGTGCCGATCTCCGCCTTGACCCCCACGATCACGTCCGTCGATCCTATCCGCACACGCGCCGACCCGGTCGCCTGCGCAATCACGCCGCACGCAATCTCCACATCCCGCAGCTCGCGCTGCTGCCGACCGTCTGCCCGCACGTTCTTAGACGCCCCGGCGACGATGAAGCGCTTTTCCGCCTCGCTCAAGGCAACGACGCCCATCGCTGCTGGTCGCTGATCACCGACGACTGCTCACTGTCGATTGCTGGTTGCTGATTGCTGATTGCTGATTGCTGAAGACGGCGTTGTCGTCGTGCGAACGATACGGGTTCCTGGAATTTGAGTTAAAGACATGCATGCCGACAAAGAAAACACGTTCTCGAGAGCTCGTTTCACGTCGATACCCCGATGCGGCAACAGAAACAACGGACAGTGTGATGAACTTGGTACACACCATGCGGGGGCTGCCAGGGGTCTCCCGACTCGCAGTCAGGGTCTCGTCATCGCACCGCGTCCGAGTACGGAACGCCGAGCTGCAGCACCCAACACGGCACGGAACGCCCGCGAGCGCCCCGCACCCGCACTCGGCACCGCCGCCGATACCCGCATCAACATCCCGAGCGTCATCCTCGTCCGTCGTCTGCCGCACGGCCTCAGCAAACGCGCACGCATTTGTCGTCGACGACGAGGACCTTGCCGACACGACAAAGCTGCGACTCGACGCCTACCTCGCCCAGAAAATCACGGACGCGTCCACCAGCCGGGCACGGCTCCAAGCGACCATCAAAGAGGGCAAGGTGACCGTGAATGGGAAACCGCTAAAGAAACCGTCGTACGCGGTCAGGGTCGGAGACGCTGTCGCCTGCACCATCCTCCCGCCGGCGCCCCTCAGGGCCGATCCGGAGGACATCCCCCTCGACATCGTCTACGAGGATGACCATGTCATCGTCATAGACAAGTCTGCGGATATGGTCATGCATCCGTCGCCGGGACACTGCTCTGGGACCATGGTGAACGCCCTGCTGTACCACTGCGGCATCGCCGAGGGCATTCCCATCTCCGACGACCTCGATCCCAGCGCCGGCGGCAGCCTTGAGTCGATGCGAGCAGCGACTCAGAAAGGCGTTGGCGCTGACGGCTGTGACGAGGACTCTGACGACGACGATGATCCCGACAACGGCACCGCGTCCGGCATCGTCACCGCCCACAACAGCGGCAACGTTCGCCCGGGCATCGTGCACCGGCTGGACAAGGGCACCACGGGACTGGTCGTCGTGGCCAAGACGGACGTCGCTCACCGCGCCCTCAGCGAGCAGTTCAAAGACCGCACGATTGACCGCACCTATCTTTCCATCACCCTCGGCGTCCCCAAGCCCCCGGCCGGCCGCGTCGTGACCAACATCGGCCGCGACTTCCGCGATCGCAAAAAGATGGCCAGCTTCGAGTACGCTTGCACGAGGGGCAAGCCGGCTGCCAGCAACTACCAGGTACTGGAAACGCTGGGCATGTCGCAGTGCGCACTGGTATCATGGAAGCTCGAGACTGGACGGACCCACCAGATCCGCGTCCACGCCAAACACATGCGACACCCGCTCTTGAACGACGATGCATACTCCGGCACGGAGGCAGCCGCGTTACGGCTGATCGGCCAGGGCAAATCGCTGCGTATTGCGACGGCACACAAGGTCCTCCAGGCACTGGGCGACCGTCCGGCGCTCCACGCGCACGTGCTCGGGTTCTCCCATCCGACCACGGGCGAGTCCCTCCGGTTCACGCGCGACCCGCCGGAAGACTTTGAGACGGCACTGGACACCCTGCGAGGGATCGGCGGCGCCGGAGAAGGATCATAGTTTACAAGAAGAATCTTGTGACTCAGTCGACCTGCATCGCCTCCTCCTCGCCCTCGTCCTCTCGTCGCTCCACGCCAGGAGGCACCGGCACCGGCCTCTGCACGTACGGAACGATCGCCCACGAGCTCGCCGCCGGCGCCGGCGGCAGGCTGGGCAGGCCGGGCAGCGCCGTCAGCGACAGTGCCGGTACCAAAATCTTCATTCTCCGCAGCCCCTCCACCGTCTTTGTCCGCTTCCTCGCCCCCTCGTCCTCCGCCGGCGGAATGTCTCGCCGCCGCCGGTGCTTCCGCGTGGAGGCGACGAGGACGTCGTTGGCAGACCAGTCCATCGCTGATCCTGAGAAGATTCGAGAATCGTAATGAAAGGGTTCTCTCCCCAATGTCCGTTTCACGCTCGCCCGCCTCGCGCCAAGCTTCTCTACAGTAATGTATAGTTATGTACAAAACAGAAAAGAGCGCGACCGAGTCGATATTTTTTTCGAACTACGGAGGGGTCAGCAGAAAATCTGCCATTCTTGGGCCCCCCCAACTCGACGACCCCAGACAAATCGAACTTTCTCGTTCTCGTTCTGACGCGGCGTTGACTGACTGACATCCTCATTTGCTCGATCGACGCCTGTCAATCCAATCGTGAGAGAGACAGAGACCACGACGCTGGGCGCGCCTTGAATTCGTTTGAAATCTCACCACCACACCGCCACCCACGCGTATCTCCGACGACGCTCCCTCCACGTATCCCCGTACATACAACCAAAAGTCATGCACGCGCTACCGACGCCGGTCTCGACGGGGAGGGCGCAAGGCTATCCATCGACGCAGCTCGGCGTGCCTCGAGGCAGGGCGCCCCGGACGACCCGTCCGGGCCCGTACCATCGTTCCGGTCGATCCCCGCGGTCGACCTGTCCGTCCCGCGTGTCGGTCCTGAAGCCTACTGCGTCGTATCAGCCTGCACGTAACGATGAGGGAATCGTGCGTCTGGATGTGGGCAAGTCTGACGGGGAACGCAGCGTTGCTGTCGTGATTCCGCTCAACTATGCCGCCATGCTCGGTCTCCGTGGGCGCGACCTGTACCTGGATCCGATCGTGAATACTGCGTACGATGATCTGTTCCATCAGTCGCTGAACCCGGGGTACTCGGCGATTGCCAAGCTCGGAAAGGAGAAGCTGTTGTATGCGGCGAGGGAGGCGCTGCGTAGCGTGCGTGGCCGCGTTTCGCTGGTGCATCCGGACGTGACTGTTGAGCCGGTGCTTCTGCCTGGGACGATGGCGCTGCTGAATCAGCTGGGGTACTATGAGGTGGTGATTCAGATGGCGCAGCAGGTGAAGAACATCTCCTCTCGGGACCTCAAGTCGACGACCAAGGGGACGCTGAAGGATTACAAGCGGGATGTGGCGTTGGCGACGGCGCTGGCCAACTGCGGGTTGGCCAGGGCGGCGCTCGAGGGGGGGTCGGTTTCGCTGGGGTATGCGAGGTTGGAGGAGGCGTTTGGGGTGATGGAGCAGAACGGGGGCAAGAAGCTGTCGGCGGAGCTGTATGGGGATATCGGTCAGGCGCTGGCGGATTTGAAGTCGGATGCGGTGGTGGATACGCTGAAAGAGTCGCTGGATTTGGGCGGGGTGACGAACAGGAAGGCGGCGATTGAGACGTTTGTGGCGATGATCAAGGGGTCGCAGCCGGGGATTACGCCGGAGTTTGTTTCCAAGGTGTTGGGACATATGACGAGTGTCGAGCTGGTGGAGTCGATGGACTGGGTGCGGGCAGTGGGGGCCGCGGGGGTGTCGGGCGGCATGTCGTCCATGTCCAAGGCGCCGTGGCTGACGGCCGAGGTGGCGACGTACGTGGGCGTGGCGCATCTGGTGGCCGGGTTTGCGTACAGGCGCCCGTATCTGGTGGCCAAGGCGAGGAAGGTGTTGATGGCCGCGCATCGGATGCAGGCGGATGTGGCGATTCCCATGGCGGTGTCGGAGATTCTGCTGGGGGAGACCAACGCGGCGATTGGGATCCTGCTCGAGGACGAGCGGATGGGGATGAAGCTTCGCGGTGCGGCGCACATGTCTGCGCAGAGCGCCAAGGCGTTTCCTGTGGAGAGGCTTCCGGAGAGGGACGAAGTGATGGCGTTTGTGAGGTACAACTCGCCCGCGCCCAAGAGCGACGTGCTGCCGGGCGTTTGCGCGTTTGTGCAGCTGTGGTTGAGCACGGTCGCGTTCCCTCGCATCAGGGATACGAGGGAGCGGCCAGTGTCGCCGGCCCTGGGCGACTACTTTGATGCGCCGGGCGCTGCCCGGTACCTGACGAGCAAGTCGCGCGGGTTCGGTGGATTCGGTCGATTGGGAGACTTTGGCGGGATTATGGGGATGGTGGGGGCCGCTCTGGCGTTTGCGAGGCGCCAGGGAGACGCGATGATGGGCGCGGGTGCCCGCGCGGCCAACGCGACGGTTCGTGGGACGACCAAGGTGGCGTCGGTGGCAACCGGCGCGCCGGTGCGGGCCGCGTCGAGTCTCTCCAAGACATTCAACGCGGTGGTGAACGACCAGGGCGTGAGGGAGGGCGCGTCGACGGTCGCGAACGCTGCCGTTGCCCTGCTCGGCGTCTACGTCGCCGCCCAGCTCGTCGGCCAGGCGTCTCGGCACGTCCCGAGGCCCAACCTGACGTTTGCGTTCAGCAACGGCGCGAAGGGGTCCTCGTCGTCCACCACGAAGACCAAGTCGGTCTCGACCGTGGCCAAGAAGAGGCTCGCGGCCAAGGCCGCCGTCGTGGTGCCCCTCGGCAAGGAGGACGCCAAGGACCTCATTGAGACGTGGCTAGACATCAAGTCGCAGGCGATGGGCCCCAGGCACATCACACAGGATCTCAGCTTGGTGTTGGACGAGCCGATGCTCTCCGCAGTCATGTCTGAGGCCCGGGAGGCGGCCAAGAGCGGCTGGTTCTGGAACATCCGGCCGCTCAAAGTCCGCGTGGACGGCATAGAGCCCCAGCGCGACGGCTCCCTGCAGGTGATGGCGACCGTCGAGGAGAAGGCCGACCTGTACGCGACCAGCGGAAAGCGCGGCGACCACTACGTGAGCACGTACCGTGTCGAGTACACGGTCGTCGAGCGCAAGGGCGAGTTCAAGATTGCCAGCGCGCTCGTCGTCGGAAACCCCTAAACGTATCGATGATTGAACTTGAAATTCGAATGACTGACTGAGCTTGCGGCGCGAACTTATTTGTATGTGGGCGGCTCGGTGACGTGGCTCCGTATTTCGTCGGACTCCATATATAAACGCGCGCGAGACTGGCTGACTGGCAGGCAGCCCAACGTCGTCGGGATGAGCGACCACCTCCGCTTTGCCATGATTTGCGCCTCGAACGTGAACCGCAGTGTTGCTGCGCACATGAAGCTGCTCGAAGCGGGGTTCTCGAGCGACGCTGTGGAGAGCTACGGCGTGGGGCAGGCGGTCAAACTGCCGGGCGAGGCCGTCGATAGCCCGAACCGATACGAGTTTGACGCCGTCGCCTACCAGGAGATCTTAGATGACCTCAAAGCGAAGAACGAATCGTTCTACAGAAGTAAAGGAATCCTAGACATGCTCGAGCGGGACGTCACGGTGAAGCGGGGGCCGAACAAGTGGCAGTCGCGGAATAGGACGAGGGATCGTTTCGACATCATATTGACGTTCGAGAAGCGGGTCTTTGACGTCGTCGTGGAGGACTTGTCGGCAGGATCGGGTCTCGCGTGTGCGGTCATCAACATGGAGGTCACGGATACGGCCACGGAAGCGGTCGAGGCGGCTCCAGACGCGGTGATGCTCTGCCAGGCGATCCGAGAGGCGGGCGAGTGGGAGGAGACAATCGAAGACGTCCTGGAGGAGTTTACATCGAAGCGGGATCGGAGCGTGGAGTACGAAATTTGCTACCAATAGTACTGTTATGCTGCTGTTATTACTTCTTCACTCAGTCGACCGGCGCCCGAAAGCCGTGTCCGAGCGGCGCCATGGCCGCGGACGGGTGCGGCGGCGGGGTCTGGTACGACTCGGGCGGCGGCGTGGGAAAGTATTGAGCCGGAGGATAGTACTGGCCGTCATTATGAGCGTGATGCGCGTTGTGCATTTGACGGGCCTGGTAGGCGGCCGGCACGTGGTAGTACGGCGGCGGGTTCATTGCGTGCACGTGGATGCGCTGGGGGCCAGTCGGGTACTTGTGGATATTCGAGCCTCCACAGCAGCCTCCGCCACAGCAGAGACTCCACAGCCCACAGCACCGCGTGCGACAGAGGACGAAGACGATAATGGCCAGCACGATGACCGAGACGCCGATGATGACCCACTTGAACAGCGGGACCCGCGTCTTCGTGGTCTTGCTGGCAGGCGGCGGGGGTGGATAGCTCGGAACGGGAGGCCTCCAGTCTCCCGACGTTGGTGGGACCGTCGTTGTACCGTTGTTGATGTTGTTGATGGCATTGGTCGTGTTGTTCGTGTTGTTCGTGTTGTTCGTGTTGTTCGTATCGGTCGTGTCGTCGCCAGCTGCCGTCAAGGCGCAGTATTCGAACGACTCGAACGGCTGATCGAGATCAGTTGTCCATCCCGGGTCGCACTTGCACGTGCACGAGACCGCGCCGGTCCCCGCGGCCACGTCGGGCGCCCGCATGCCGTGGTCGCCGCACGGGATCGGACACTGGAGGACGACCGCGTGCGACACGCTGTACTGGCCAAAGATGTCGACGGGAAGCACGTCTTTCGGGTTCCGGGCGAGCGTCGATGCGAGGAGGGCCGCGGGTGTCGCATCCGCCGGCGTAAAGTCGAACATGAGCCGCGCCTCGTACCCGAGCAGGCCGTCGTCCTGCGCCGACGTCTCCAAGTCCCTGTACACGATACTGTCCCCGGTACCCACCGCTGCCTGCGCAATACGCGACAACAGAACCGTTTGAAGATCAAGAAACGCGGACCGATCAAGACCGTGGAAGGTGGCCTGGAGGTACGCAGAGGTGCCCCTGTCGTACAGCGCCCGGTCAAACGCCCGGCCGACCGCGGCGCCCGCCAGAAGCAGAAACGCATGCCGCACCCATTTATTCAACATGGTGTTCGGTTCTGGGTTCGGGTATTACCTGTTATTGTTATCGTCATGAATCAAATATCGCGGTGGGTGGACTCGGCCCTTCCAGGCCAGTCGTCACGGCTCGTGGCCAGTCGGTCAGTCGGTCAGTCGGTCATTCGGTCACCCTGCCAGCCATCCAGTCACTCATCAGGTCACCTGGTATCCATGCACTCGCAACCCGGGCAGCTGTGCACGTGCGCGTGGATGTACTCGTCGCAATCCAAGCAGAAGAACCGCCCGCAGTCCTCACACTGCGACGTCTCTGACGTCTCCGTCTCGACCAGGTCCTTCACTTCGACAGCCGTGCGACACCCGAAACATGTACTCCGCCCGCTGCCAGCCCCAGCTACCCCTCGCACCTCTCGGAACGGCTTGACCGGGAACAGGTGATGGTACGACCGGGCCAGGTGCGGCGAAGCAACGAGGGTCAGCTTGCACACGTGGCACTCGGAGGGCACTTCCACGGTCTTCGCTTTGCACCGAGGGCACACAAAGGCCCCGGAACGGAGCTCGCACGACGTCCCCACGAAACAAGCCGCCCCGACCGCCGCCGATGTCTGCGATGGGAAGCCCACGTGCACGAGACTATGTTTATCCTCATCGCCCTCTTTCGACGGCGGAGGCGTCGCATGCGCCTCCAGCAGCACGCCCATATGCTCCTGGTCCAGCGCCACCCCGTACGTCCCACCCGTCTCTTCACACATTGACCGGAACACGTGGACCTCTGCCGCGAGCCCCACGGCCGATATCCGCACGTGCTTTGCCTTGATATCCCGAATTTGCTTGAACACGTCCATCGGATCGCACGTCGACAGCGACGCCAGGAGGAACAGAACTTCTCGGTGACCGTACGGTGGAATATGCTGCAGGACCCCTTTGCACACGTCCAGCGCGTTGCCGATGGACGCAGACCCCCCCGTGTTCAGTTCTTTCCGAAGCTTCTCCACGTGCATCTCTGGACTGGATGACAGCTCGGTCAGCTGCACCGCCACCCCGTCCCGCATGACGACGATCCCGAGCTGACTCAGCGGGTTCTCGTCGAAGAACGACCGAATGAACGACTCGGCCGCGTGGAACATGGCAACAGACCGGAGCGGCCGCATGTCGTTCGCACTGGCGGCTTTGGACAGGTCGATCACGAGCTCGAGGTACCGTATCATCCCCCGTTGAATCGACTGCCCCGAGTACGCGAGCAGCCGCTGCCGCAGGTCCGCCCGGCGGGCAGCCGCCGCCGTACTGGACGACTTCAACCGACCATGCTCGTCCTCCTCCAGCTGGTCCCACGAGAACGCGGCGTCTGCCCTCGCTGGCGCCATACGAACTTTGAACGAGAAAAAAACAAAACTGGTGACCCACCAGCAAACTTTGCTGGGTTTGCACGCCTGCGGTCGACATCAGGAGCCATGAGCTCGTTCACACGAAAGACCAACAGGGTCGGTGTCTCGTCGTCGAACGCGTGTGCGCCGGACGCGACGAACGGGACGAACGGGACACCAGGCCCGGGTGCGGCACCCATCCCGACGACGAATACCCCGAAGACGGCTGGCACCAGGCCGTCGCCGACGGGAGGACCCCACCTGATCTCTTCCGGGTGCGCCGACCTGGACAAGGTGCTGGGCGGCGGGCTCCCACTGGGTACGCTGACCCTCTTTTCTCAGGACGGATGGACACGGCACGACGAGGTGTTTCTCAAGTACGTCGTCTCCGAGGCGGTCGCGGTCGGACAGCCGGTCGGGGTCGTTCGGCACGCGACCGATCGGTACGCGGACATGAAATCGCTGTTGATGCGAAGAATGTCAGAGGCCGAGGCGATGAAGGAGGCCGCCACCGAGCGTGCGGCACAGGACGCCGCGCGGAACGAGACCAAGCTTCGCATCGCGTGGCAGTACGAGAAGTACGCGAAGAAGGATGCCTCGAGCGCGTCTCAGGCACCGAACTCGTTCACACCGACGGCCAGTCGCCCCGCGCTGGGCAAGCACGTCGCCTCGGCGAGGCGGGCTTGGTGTCATGATCACGACATTTCCAAGCCGCCATCGGACGAGGAACTGCGGGAGATGCTCCATCCTGCGTCAAGATCGTCATCCGACCTGAAGACGTACACGATCGATGGGGCACAGCGTGGTGTCGTCGCGGGCATCGTCGAGGCCGTGCGCGCATTCTCGGCTGCTGTGAACGCCAAGGGACCCGGAACTGTCGGTAGACTCGTGATTCCGTGTCTCGGCGGCGTCATGTGGGGCATGGAGCCTGATGCTGTGGTCAACGCGCTCGTCTACATTCGGTCCCTCGTTCAGGACGCCCGGCCCAATATCGCCGTCGTGGTGAGCGTTCCCCCGATGGAAAGCATGCGGCCGTCGGACGCGGCGCGGATACAGCACGCGAGCGATGGATGCTTCAAGCTGACGGCGGTCGACGATCGTTCGTCGGTGGTGAACCTCTCGGCCGACCGGAACAGCGTGTGCGGAGTCATGGAGATCGTTCGGCTCCCAGGGAGCTTTGGCGGAATCCGATCGCCCATGCCAGAGGTGCGATCGTACGTGATTCGGAATAAGCGGAAGCGGCTCGCGCTCGAGGTATTCGCCGTGGACCCGGACGCGGAGGCGAGCTGTATTGGATCATCGGGTGATGGAGCTGTAGCTGCAGCCACAGCGTCGCTCGAATGGTGAGCCTTTTTTCCTCTCAATTCTTTTTTCCTCTCAATTCTCAATCCCTTGATCGATTGTACTCGATGCAGTCGGCGCTGACCTCGTGCGCGGCGGTGCCCCGTGCGACCGGCTCGTCCAACGCTCGCGGTCGAGCATTGACTCCACGGCTGCAAGTCTCTCGTGCCCTGCAAACCGAGCAGAACGCCCAGAACAACCCACCTTCGACGTCGCAACGGACCGTGGACTCCAGATACATCAACTTCCTAAATGCGTGGGACAAAACGTTCATGGACGTCGACGCGTGCCCCGACGGCTACCTCGTCACCGACGTCGAGGGCGAGATCCCGCGGGAACTCTCTGGCACGCTCTACAGGAACGGCCCGAACGATTTTGCCAAGGTCGATCACCCCTATGACGCCGATGGGTTTCTGGCGTCGCTCACATTCGAGGACGGGCGTGCATATTTCCGCTCGCGGTTCGTCGAGACGGCAGAACGAGTGGCCGACCGGGACTGTGACCGCGCTGTGTTTCGGGGCACGTTCCTGACGCAGCGTCGCGAGGGAAATTTCGGTGATCTTCACGTGAAGAACACGTCGAATACCAACGTCATCGAGTACGCTGGCCGGGTTTTCACGTTTTGGGAGGCGGGCCAGCCGTACGAGCTCGACCCGAAGACTCTCGAGACGGTGGGCATCTCGTCGTTCTCAGGCACCACGCCGACGGGCCTGCCGTTCGACTTGGACAACAAATACTCGAACGCCGTCATGGGGGCGTTCGTGAGACTCGCTCACAAGCTCTCGGGGGACGAGCTCCTTTCAAGCCAGGACGAGGCGCCCGTGCTGCCAGAGACTTTGACCAACGCTGGCGGCTGGGCGATGACGGCGCACCCGAAGATTTGTCCGCGGACCGGCAGACTCGTGACGTTTTCGTACACGATGCGGATCGGCGTGCTCGATCCGTCGGACGTCGCCTTCCCGCCGATGTATAGCCAGATTCGCTTCATGGAGTTCGACGACACGGACCGGCCGCCGAAGACTGAGCGGACCGTCAAACTACCCGGCTATTGCTTCCTCCACGATTTCGCCATCACCGACGATCATTACATCGTCTTTATCAACCCCGTGACGGTGGACTCGTGGTCGTATATGAGCGGCGAAAGCCCGGCAGCCGGGTCGGTACGGTGGATCGTCGGCAAGCCGACGACCGTCCTCTGCATTCCGAGGGATGCGACGAAGCCGATGAAGTCGTTCAAGATGGACCCGTGCTTCGTGTTCCACCATGCCGGAGCGTTCGTCGACGGAAACGATCTGGTCGTCGACAGCATCCACTATCCGTCTCTGCCGTCCGTGGGCAAGGAGGCGAGTCCAAAGCAGGGGCTCGATCCGAACGCGGCGTTCCAAAGCCGCCTGAAGCGGGTCCGTGTGCAGGACTGGCAGTCGGAAGGGGCCACGGTGACGGTCGAGCAGCTGTTCGACGACTACCTCGAGATGGTCAGCACCAACCCGCGCGTCACGAGACATCGCTACGTGTACGGATACGCCAGCTGCTTTGAGCGGGCGTTGATCGGCGTCGCGCGAATCGATACGGAGACGAAGACGGCCGAGACGTGGAGCCCCGAGGATCGACAGTTCCTGCTCGAGCCCATCTTTGTGCCGAGGGCGGGCGATACGGGAGACGAGGCGGATGGCGACGGTGATGGATGGGTGATCGCCCAGTTTATCGACTCGGACACGGGGAGGACCGGGTTCTTCATCTTTGACAGCGCGGATATTCCGGCCGGTGGGTATTGATCGTTGATCGACCGACGTGCGCTCGCTCTTCGCACGCCCCGACTCTCTCACTCGCGCTACGCGCTTCGCTCGTTCGCCAGGGCCCGTGGCGCGGATCTGGCTGAATCACTCCTTGCCGTCGGCCCTGCACGGCTGCTGGAGCAGCCACTGATTTACATCTCCAGTCCCTCCAACGAGGACCACGGCTTTGTCCGTATTCACATTTCATTTGACCATTCGTCACCATCATCATGAAGATCTACACGAAGAGTGGCGACGGTGGCACGTCAAGCCTCTACAACGGCGAACGGCGCGACAAGACCAATCGAGTCTTCCATGCGTTGGGCGACTGCGACGAGCTGTCCAGCTTGATCGGCATCGCGCGCGAGTTCGTCGCCGAGCTCGCCGAGCACGACAAGAAGGACGCGATAGCCAGCACGCTTGAATGGGTCCAGTCGAGGCTGCTGGACGTCGGCTCGTGCATCGCGACGCCGGCGACGTCGAGCGAGGCCAGGCTGTGGAGGACAGAGTTCAGCGCCCGGCACACCCAGATACTGGAGGACAGAATCGACGAGCTCGACGCCGAGCTACCGTCTCTGACAATGTTCATTTTGCCGAGCGGGGGCATGGCCGCCTCGCACCTGCACGTCGCCCGGTGCGTGTGTCGGCGGGCAGAGCGCTCGACCGTCGCCTTGGACGACGACGTGGACGACGTGGACGACGTGGGCAATGTCGACGATGAAAAGCGTAATACGAGCCTGGCATCGGTCAAAACGTTCCTGAATCGGCTGAGCGACTACCTCTTCACGGCGGCACGCATGTGTGCCGTCATCGACGGGCGGCCAGAGGTCACGTACAGAAAAACAGAAGAGTAAAGCGGTGTACCTGTCGGATCCGTTTGACATAAACACATACAAATACCTCTACTCTACTCAACTCAAAGCTTCCTCTCACTCGACTAGTGGGCCACGGACCAAGCCTTGCCCAAATACGGATCCGTCACCTGGCCGTCTGAACCCTCGGTCAGCACGGAGACCATGCCCGTCGGGTCCGAGTTGGTGCGCTCGTGACCCTTCCTGCGCATCTGCTGGACGATGGGGGCATTCATATTGACGTTCCATCCGAGGGCCGTCGTGCGCTCCTGTCGGAACTCGCTTTGCGTCTTGCCAGCGACTGCGTGGCAACAGGTCCTGCCGGTCAACTTGATGGCCCTCACCACGCTATGACCGATCGCCGAGGCTGCGTCGGGGTACTTCTGATCGTATTCGGTGTTGATCTTGTAGTCGGGTGGCGGGTTGAGCCACATGAGCTGCACTTTGCGGCGCCGCTGCGCAAGGGCTTCCTCGTGGCCCTCGACGTGGGCGTAGCTCTCGGGAGTCAGGTCCATCGTCGCCAGTCCCGGCCCATCGACTCCACGCACGGCCAGCTCGCGCATCTCCTGATGCGACGCGCAGTAGAAGCAAAACAGGTGCACGAGCCAGTCGTCGACGCCGAGGGGGCAGCACGGGATCGCCGGGGGCAGGCCATACTTGTAGCGCATGCGGCTCCTGGTGTGGCACGTGTACGGCGCCGCGCAGTTCACGCCCGCATTGCCACAAATGCTGAGCACCTGTCCGACTCCACATCCCAAAATGCAGCCCATGATCCACGTCATCCAGCACAGTGCCTCGATCTCCGACTTGTAGCCATGGGTCCCCACGCCACGGACGGGCAGCAGGTACTCCCGCCCCAAGTTACCCGCGTACGCGGTCCGCGCCCAGCGTGTCTCGCGCAAACCGAACCAATAGCACTCCCTGCAGTTCCTGCCAAACACGCAACCGCGCCACTTCCAAAACAGGATCTTATAGCTGTCCCAGCACGGCACGTGCACCGAGTGCTTGACGACCTTCGACTTGGGGCACCACATGTCAAGCAACCCGAACGTCCATTGACCGGGGGTCACAAAACGCTCGTACTCGTCCACCTTGAACTCGATCGGCTCGGGGAGCTTGTCGCGATAGTCCGAGTGCCGGGGCGGCTTGAGCGCGTGGTACTCGGCGTCGGGACTCCAGCACGTGATCCAAGAGGACCGCATCGTCCGCATGCAGTGATAATCGAACGACTCAGATAGCCCCCGGCCAGGTGCGCGTGTGCCGGTCGCTGATGGAGCGGCAGTGTCCCTCCCTTCCATCTCTTGAGGCGGAGGGGCGGAATTCGCGACGCGTTGTTCGTCCGGCTCTGCGGTCCCGCTGGCCGTCGCCGTCGACTGTGTCATACCCATGCTTCTTCTCCTACGTCGAGCTATCTATGTGACCGATCTGACCGATCACGCGCCCCCCCGAACAAACCGAAAGGAAGTGAGTTTGTCCGGCAGGAGGCAAAACCGAATTTTTCGTTCCATCCATCCGCCAATTCGACGCAGCAAGCGGTAACCGTGAACCGAAGCGGGTAGGATGCCGTGCGCTCGACGCGGCCGCGCTCGCCCGCCGGTATCGGCCGCGGTGGCGTTGAGCCTCGTCGTCCTCTATCCGTCGTCGTCGATCTTCGCCCTCGCACAGTTCGGCGACGTGCCGGGCGCCGTCTCGGTGAGCCCCATCGACCCCACCGATATTCTGGATGCGATCGGTCTGGGTGACCTGTTCGGGGGTCCCAAGAAGCCGGTGGTACAGCTGTGGTATTTCTGGGTCTGTATCGCCGCCGCTGCCATCTTTGTTGCTGCCGGCGCATGGTTCACGTACCGAGGGTTCAAGCGGTGGAAGAGCGTGCGGGAGGAGAACCGACTCAAATTTCTGGTTCCTGGTGCCGTCTCCGTGCAGTATTTCGACGAGCAGACTGAGGACTGGTGGGTATTGGCCTCGACCGTCGCTCGCACGCACGCCCAGACTCTCTCACTCGCGCTTCGCTCGTTCCCAGGATTATTGATATGTCAAAGCGGACGGGACGGTCCGTCGAGCACTGCAAGAATGCGGGCGCGAGGCACTGCGCGGGGCAAATCGGCAAGAGCCGGCAGATCAACAGGGCGATGACATTCGCAGCCTCGACCATGCGTCGAGATCGCGGCGTCAAAAGTGAAACGGGACCGGCCGAGGAGATTCCCGAGGCGATTCCCGAGGGCGACGACGACGACTAGGGCAGCGATCGCTGATTCTTGCTTGCTTGAATCTTCAACTCGAATACAATACGATCGTATACAATACGACACAGTAGACATGGACACGTTATCTTATCCGCGCTTCTCGCGTCCCTCCTCGCCTCTCTCCTCGCCCTCCTCGTCTTCTTCGATGTACGTCAGAACTTTTTTGTACCTGGGCGTAGCGCGCAAGAGGTAAATCGCCGCCACCGTCAGACCCAGCAGCCACCCCGCCACCACATCGCTCACGTTGTGCTGCCAGTCCGTGATCCTCGAGCACCCCACCCCCCAGCTGAACCCGAGCATACAGATCGTCCACACCTTGGCGGCCACGTTGCCCAAGTCGGCCAGGAACTCCCTCCACGCAGTCTTGGTCCTCGGACTCCACTCGACGCGCATATGCCAGCACCAGATCATGTACCCGGCACCGTACGCGCCGAGCACCATCGAAAAGGCAGCATGCCCAGACGGGAAGCTCTGACGGCCGTCCTTGATCGTGTCCTCCGAGTAGGTGTCGCTGCACGGGTACAACCCCACCGTGTCGTTCCCGTACTCCAACAGCGGATACCCCGGATTCCCCCCCGGCAGCCACGGGTCCGCCGGGTCGCAGCGAGCCAAGAAATCCGGCCGGTAGCGCCCGACCGCGACCTTGGTGGCCTCGACGGTCATCAACGTGAGCCCAACCGCCTGCGCGTCGTCCAGGAAGAAAAAGAGGATGACCGAAAGGGCGTCCGTCAGCGAGTGGTGCTCCTTACGGCTATACACCAGCTCTCCGATAATCAGCGTCGCAATCCCCATCAGCAAGGGAATGAAGATGGCGGCCCACGCCGGCACCGTCGCCTCGAATCCCCGCTTGTTCGCGGGCGGATAGCTGATCGTCCCGTCGTAGATGTAGAACGGATTCACGTTCGGATCGCAGAGGAAATGAATCACACCAGTGGCCACGTAGAAAATCACGAGCAGGAGCAGGCCCGCGTGGTCCTGACGACGGATGATTGCCTTCCAATCGATCGAGCGGAACGTCCAGTTGTCCGACCGGTCCACCTGGAGGCTCGACTCGCGGCCCTTCAGGCTCGACGGTTGCGTCGACATGGTCGACCGACGGCGCGACATGGAGGCCTGGGGGTTGGCGGCGGCGTCCCCGGCAAAGGGGGGCTGCTCGACGTCAGTGGCGGACATACTTCCGAATTACTCGACCCGGGTTCGGTGGATACGGCGCCGAGTCTCGCGCTTTCGTTGGTCCGGTAGCGGCGTCCAGCGTCCGATGACGGCATGCACCAGAAATTGGACGAAATCAGTTTCCTTTGTGATGAACCAAGTCGCGCGCGCGGGATTCGTCGAGAGGGATAATCGAGACCAACCAGACGAAAACATCGAACGTCTTGCCCTGATCGGCCGTCTGTCGACACACCGCTGGTATCAAAGTACGTGTTGCCGAACCGGGGTGCGCGCGAGCGAAAACCCAGAATCTTCTCTCGACAGAATTTCGAAGGATTCGAACCCTGGGAATTGCCGTAATATCTCGCACTCACGCTCGTCATCACCATCATCATCACCATCATCATCACCATCATCACCAGTAACCTCTTCGATACTGTCCTTTTCGCCACCCGCTGCCGCTGATTTCTCTCCGGCTTTCGTCGTCCTACGAATCTCGGTCCGGCTCTCCATTTTCCAGATTGAACCAACGAAAGAACACGATGCCGGCGAATTCGAAAACGACTGGTGCGGTCGCGCGTGCTCGCGTCATCCCGATGGACTTCAAGCAAGCCCCGGGCTCTGAGCTCTGGCCCGGGTGCTACATCGGCCGGTTGCTTGGGGCCGGAAGCCAAGCGAAAGTCTACACGCTGGTGGACAAGGACGGGGAGCCACTCAACAAGGTGCTGAAGATCGGGCACACGGACATCGGGCACACGATGATCCTGAACAAGGTTCGTGACTGCCGCTGACTGCTACTCCCTCTCTCCGTCTCTCTCCCGTTCTCGCGCGCTCACACCGACCAACAATGCCCAATCGATAGTTTGCCGCGAGTATGATGGATCTGCAGCACGAGTGGGAGCTGGGGGTGCGCATCATGGCGGTGCTCCGTGACGAGAACGGGTACTTGCCGGGGTACACGTCGACGTACGACTCGTGCGTGAGCGTGGACGAGAAGACGGGCAAGATGGTGTTCCGCGGGATGGTGCTGGAGCAAATCAACGGGTATCCCGTCCGCAAGAGGCTGCAGGATCCGAATTTCTCAAACATCAAGTACGTGAGGGAGATGCTGTTCCAGCTGCTCACGGCGCTGGACCGTGGTCAGCGGCTGATCGGGTTCACGCACGCAGATATGGGGCTGGGGAACGTCATGGAGCACTACCCAGAGGTCTACCCCGAGGGGAAATACGGAGCGCCCGCCGACATCCCCGGGTTTGTGGAGAGCGGGAGCGGAAGCGTGATGCCGCTTGGCCCGAAGATCGAGTTCAAGATTATCGACTACGGGCTGGTGGAGCTGAACGACAAGTTGGCGTACACGGCCGGCGGGACGACGCCGGTGGAGACGATCGAGAAGATTGAGCGGGAGGTGAGCGGACCGGTCGGGCAGGATTGTGACGAGGGGTTCACGTTCGGGCCGGAGGATACCAAGGGGAGCGGCGTGACGCAGTGGAAGCTGCAGAAGCCGGAATCCAAGAGCGCCGAGGACTACTACCTGGTCAAGCCGCACAAGCCGAAGATCACAGGACTGTCTGGAGAGCGTGTCCACAAGCACACGGCGTCGCAGCGCGTCAACATCAACGGCGCCACTGGCCCCGTCGAGAAGATGTACAGGATGTTCTGGGCGAGGAAGGGAGACGTCTTTCATCTTTTGCTGGCGCTGGGGACGATCCTCTCGGAGCGCGTGTGGCCCAAGGAGGACGAGAAGGAGGTCCGGATGTTCGCGCATCTGGTGTACCACGTGACTGGCGTCAAGGTCACGGCCTACTTTGCTTCGCCCGAAGAGCCGAAGGCGTCGGCGGTGATGGGAAAGCTGGACAAGACGGGCACGATGAAGATCGAGAAGCTCAAGTCCTTCGACGAGTCGGACGACGACCTCAGTGTCATCGACAAGGAGCGCCCGCCGGCTACCATCTACGGCAAGAGGACAAACTTCAAGAACAGAATTGTGCGCGGATGCCTCGGCAAGCCGCACATGTTCTACAGGGGGCACGTCCATCCGTTCAACAGCGGACTGCTGGCGTGCGAAGCGTTGCAGAGCCCATTTTTCGGCCAGGGTTGCCCCAAGCCGGCGCCGGCTGCCTCCACCACGGACGTGCTCGCCTTCAAGGCGTGATGGCCCACATGCGTAGAGACGAATGTTCGAGCATAGGATAGGAACGTCCAAGCGTTTCGTGTTTAACTCAACTGTTTAACCCAACTGTCGAAGTCCCTCCCTCACGCGACCATCGACCGACCATCGATGGTACGACGTCAGCCACTTCATTCTCAAACCCGCCGCGTAGCATTCCTCTCTCCACTTCGTTCGTTGTCGCCATGGCCTCGGGTTTTAAACGAGCATCCTCGTCTGCATGGACGAACGGAGCCGACGGCCCGACGAACGAAACTTCCTTGGAACGAAAGCATCACAGCACAACTCGAGCATCCTCGAGTTCCGCCTGCGCGCGTGTCGTGTACGTCACTCCCCCACTGCCCCCCACCCCCACCCACCCACCCACCTCACTGTCCCATCCAC
>Ga0181584_10000153_pt1 | contig 43418 bp, 31 predicted proteins | sample 071ome_30_FD_132462 | JGI IMG/M metagenome (GOLD analysis project Ga0181584, IMG submission 132462) | Coastal salt marsh microbial communities from the Groves Creek Marsh, Skidaway Island, Georgia - 071406AT metaG (megahit assembly) | ecosystem: Environmental > Aquatic > Marine > Intertidal... | reverse complement strand
TCTATAAAAATGAAAATGAAAGATTGCTTAATTTTAAATACACCAGCAAAACTGATATTATTAACTTCATAAGAAATAATATCGAAGGAACTTTTTCAGATACAGATTTATATAATTTTTATCTAACAAAATTTGAAAGAGTGTTGTTTAGTGAAACAACAACTGTCTGGGAAGCAATTACCAATGATACTAATATCGGAACTGGTTACTTTAAAAACACAGTTGACAATGCATTATTAAAGGTAGGAACTTATGCTACTAACACTTTAAAATATTTAACTGTTGGAGCCAACATTAAGTTTACAGCACCGGCAGGATACTCCTTTAAGAAAGGATCGTTGGTTGTAACAAACAGTAATGATATTGAACAGACTGATTACATTTGGACCAAAGTAGTAAATGTTGTAGGAGATGGAACTAATGCAGGTCGCGGAACGTTGGATACAGGTCTTGGTCCGATTACTTTTAATGAGAATGTACCAAGCGGTTCCATTGCAACTAGTATTGTGCCTAAGTTTGTTAATGATCTAAGCACAGCATTAGAAACTGAAATGACTAATTTAATCTTTGCAGGATTAAATTTTGGTTTAAGATATGATACTGCAACCACTGAATGGAAAATAATTCAAAGCCAAAATTTAGATACAACAAATAATTTTAGTCTAGGTAAGGCAGGAGACACGACTAGTGTAAATTTAGATGCTTCGTGGCTAATGGCTTTTATCAAAGATAACGATCAATATATTGTTAGGATAAGAGTACTTGACTACATCTTTGGTAGCGTGTCGCAGAACAGATTTTACTTTGACAAGAATGAAAGAGCTTACAATAATGTTACAGGTGAACTTGTCAAGGATATGATAAAAGTTCTGAATATTAATTCAACTATTAATTCTGCACAAAGTTTAAACAGAAATTATGATTTTGAAATTTCAGATACAATCGAATTTGATGATGGATATGAAAGTACCAAAGAAATTAAAATAGGATTTAGTGATTCTGACAACGATGGAGTTGTAGACGATCCTGATGCTTTCGTAAAAGTAGCAGGCGAAGACGTGAATCAAAATTATTTGTTCTTCCAGAGCACTGTAGATTCTTATGGAACAACAGTGTTCAACTTATTTGATAATTCTAACAATACTATATTGATTGCAGAAAAAGAAACTTTAATTAATGTAAATGATTATAACGACGGACAGTTAATTTATTTTACTGATGTTTCGGAAAATAGAGTTAAAAGAGTAGATAGAACAACCAATACATTGGTATTACAGAGTAACTATCGAGCAAACATCGGAAGAAGAGATATTAAATTCCAATACACTCATGCAGCAAGCGAAGATATAAGAATAGATCCGAGTGTTACAAACATTGTTGATTTATATCTATTAACTAGAAATTATGATACAGATTTTAGAAATTATCTTGCTGGTGCAATTGACGAACCAGAGGCACCGACAACTGATGCTTTGAGAATTGAATTTGGTTCAACACTAAACAGTATCAAAGCAATAAGCGATGAGATTGTTTTTCATCCAGTAAAATACAAAGTGTTGTTTGGTCAAACAGCAACACCAAAATTACAGGCACAATTTAAGGTTGTTAAAAACCCAGGAAAGACAATTAATAACAACAACCTGAAAGTAAGAATTGTTAACGCAATTAATACTTTCTTCGATATCAACAACTGGGACTTCGGTGATAGATTTTACCTAAGTGAATTAACAACATTTGTAATTAATACTGTTTCTCCGGATGTCACTAATTTTGTTATACTACCGAGACAACAAGATCAGGGATTCGGAAGTTTATTTGAAATCCAAGGAAAGCCAGACGAAATTTTTGTAAGCGGTGCGACAGTTGATGATATAGAAATTGTATCTAGTATTACCGCTGCTGAAATTAATGTTGGCTCAGGCACAGTAGTGAGTAATACCTAATGGCTGATAAAAAATATCCCAAAAGTGATTTACCAATTAGAAAGTCTATAGACCTTCTACCAAATACTTTTAGAACAGATCCTAATGACAAATTTTTATCTGGCGTTGTTGATCCTTTTATTCAACCCGGCGCCCTAGATAAACTTTCTGGATATGTTGGAAAGCGTTATGGAAAGACATTTAATGGCAATGATGTTTATCTTGATACTGATCAAACACTAAGAAGTCGTTATCAATTAGAGCCAGGTGTTACGGTTGAAAAAGATCAAAACTTACGAAAATTTTATGATTATCTAGATCTTAAAAATATGATTAAGTTCTTTGGTAATGATATCGATAGAGACGACAAGATAACATACCAAGAACATTATAGTTGGAATCCTCCGATTGATTGGGACAAGTTTATCAATTATAGTGAATACTATTGGATGCCTGCTGGGCCACCTTCTGTGGCAGTGCAAGGACAAACACAATCAGTACAATCGACATACAAAGTTAATCAAGGAATAGGATCGACTTGGGTTTTCACACCGGACGGCGTAACAAATAATCCAACTATTACTTTATATAGAGGACAGACTTATAAGTTTGATATTAATTCTCCTGGAGAGCCTTTTGTATTAAGAACTAATTATGACACAGGATCATTAAATTATGATCCTCTTAAGACATACTTCCCTGGAGACCTTGCAGTATATAACAGTCAATTATGGAGAGCCAGAGAAGAAATTTCACCGCGTGATGGTAGCAGCATTGATATTAATTCTCAGGATTGGGAACTAATAGATAGTTCAGCATCATTGTCTTCTTTAATTTATAACCAAGGGGTTACAAATAATTCTATAGAAGTTGGAACATTAACTTTTACAGTTCCTAACAATTCTCCTGATGTAATTTATTATCAAAGTGCAACTAATCCTAATAGATTAGGCAGATTCATTATTGCAGATATTGACAGCAATACATTTATTGATGTTGAAAAAGATATTATAGGTAAAAAATATTATACAAGTTCTAATAATGTAGAACTTTCTAACGGCTTAATATTAGAATTTAGAGGCCAGGTACAACCTGAAAAATATGCTTCGGATACTTGGTTGGTCGAAGGAGTTGGCAAGGAAATTAAATTAACAAGATTTGCTGACTTAGTTCCTCCTGTCCTTTCAACTGATACTCCAGAAATACTTTTTGATAATCAGGGTTTTGATACATTACCTTTTGATGATGCTAGCCAATATCCAGGTCAAAAAGATTACATCACTATCAATAGAGCAAGTAACGATTCAAATCCGTGGAGTCGTTACAATAGATGGTTCCACAGATCGGTACTAGAATATTCCTATAGAAGTAGAAATAGTGATTTTGATGCACCAGAAACAGCAAGAGCAAAAAGACCAATTATTGAATTCCATCCTGGTATTCAACTTTATCAACACGGCACAACTGCTAAGACCACTGTTGATTATGTTGATGACTATACAACTGATGTATTTTCTACAATTGAAGGAAGTACTGGTTACAGCATTGATGGCGAGTTTCTATTTGAAGGAGCAAGAGTTCTAGTAACAGCAGATACCGATAGTCTTGCAAACAATAAAATCTATGTTGTGAACTTTGTTGTTCACAACGGAGTAAGACAAATTAACTTAAAAGAAGCAAGCGATTCGGGTTCGGTGCTTAATGAATGTGTTCTTGTAAGACGAGGAAAGAACAATACAGGTGATATGTTCTTCTTCGACGGAACAGCATGGAAACCTAGCCAAGAAAAAACAAAAGTTAATCAAGCACCATTGTTTAATATATTCGATGACAACGGTGTAAGTCTAAGTGATTCGGATACATACCCTGTTAGTACATTCAAAGGAAATAAACTTGTTAGTTACAAAGTTGGCAACGGAACAGTTGATAAAGAACTAGGATTTGCGCTTTCTTATCTTAATATTGATAATGTCGGTGACATTCAATTCGAATGGAACTTTGATATTGATTCAATTAGTTACACAGAAAATCAAAAAGTTTATTCAAAAAATATTAATACTTCCTATTTTAAAATTAATGAAAATTTAGATAACGGATGGATATTAACAAATAAGAAATATCTCCAACCTATAGTAGATTCGGTTATAGTTGAAGAAGCAACATCGTCAGTTGTTTTCAACACTGTTGATTGGGAATTGTTAACATCTGATATGGAAATTAATTTTTATCAAAATTCAATTAAGTTAGCAGATGATTCGTACACAAGAGATCAACAAACATTTACCTTTAACAAAACATTTGCAGCCAAGGATGTAATCACAGTTAAGATTGTTGGAGACATAGAACCTGTTGGCGGATATTATGAAATTCCTGTTGGACTTGAAAAAAATCCTTTAAACACAACATTAACTTCTTTTACATTAGGACAGGCAACTGATCATATTAGAACTTCTTTAGACTTTGATGATAGATTTGTTGGGTCATTGCCGGGTGTAAACAATTTAAGAGATATTTCAGATTTTCAACAAAATTCAAAGAGATTCTTAAAGCACAGCGGAATTGCTGCTTCAGCAATAGCGATGATTTGTGATAGAGAAATTAATTTAATTAAGTCATTGCAATTTGCTAAGAAACAGTATTCTATATTCAAAGAAAATTTCTTAAAGAAATCAACAGAGTTACAATTTACTAACGATGATCCTTCTAGTCAAGTAGATCAAATCATTGAAAGTCTTACAAGAACAAAGTCAATTAATAGTCCTTTCTCTGACTCGGACATGATCGGTACGGGTGCATATAATCTTTTAACGTATACTGTTGAAGACACAGGAATTAAAACTTTTACTCTTAGTGAAAAATTTGATTTAAACACACTAAGCAGACGAGCAGTTTACATTTATAGAAATAATTTACAACTATTAAATGGCAGAGATTATGATTTTGATTCAACATTTGGTTTTGTTAGATTAACGCTGGATCTAAACGAAGGAGACATAATCGAAATAAAAGAATATGTTTCAACAGCATTTAGTCATATTCCTGCAACTCCGTCATCGATCGGTTTGTATAAGAAGTATACTCCTATGAAGTTCTTAGATGATACTTATAGAGATCCTCAATATGTTATACAAGGACACGACGGAAGCATCACTATTGCATATAATGATTACAGAGATGATCTACTGTTAGAATTAGAATATAGAATTTATAACAATATTAAGCAAGAATATGATTCTAAAGTTTTTGATATCGATGGAAACCTTGGAGGATATTACAAGAATGCATTATTTACAAAAGATGATTTTGATAGCGTAGCAAGCCAAGAGTTTTTAAGATGGGTTGCAAATACTAATCTATCATACACAACAAACGATTATTTCAAAGAAACTGAAACGTTTACATACACTTATTCGAACATGACGGATCCAACAAAATTGGAAAATATTCCCGGATGGTGGAGAGGTGTATATAAACATTTTTATGATACAGATAGACCGCACCGTTGTCCTTGGGAATGTTTAGGATTCTCTGAAAAACCAACTTGGTGGGAAGACGAATATGGCCCGGCGCCTTATACTAGTGGTAACTTAATTCTGTGGGAAGATATTAGAGATGGTATAATTAGACACGGTGACAGGGCAGGAACTTATAAGAGATATGCCCGCACATCGATCATGAATCATCTTCCTGTTGATGCAGATGGAATATTATTAAGTCCATTGGACAGCGGCCTGGCAACTAATTTTACTTTAATTAACAACAAAGGAAGTTTTCAACTTGGAGATGTTTCTCCGTCGGAATATGCTTATAGATCAAGCAGTGAATTTCCTTTTGTAATAATGATTGCTTTGTCATTGCTTAGACCATTCGAATTTATAATTAGTAATTTTGATAGATCCAAGACAAAGAGAAATGCAGTTAATCAAATTGTAAACGCAACATCGAATGTTTTTATTAAATCTAATCAGATTGTTTTACCAGTTCCTGGCGAAACACAATCTTCTGGGTTAAGCATATACATTTCTAGTTACATTAGAAGTTTAGGAAACACAATACAATCAGGACAGGATATACTTTCTAATATAAATGTAAGATTGTCATCTAGGCTGAATGGTTTCGTTGATAAGGATCAGCAGAAATATCTATTGGATAGTAAGAGTCCTAGTTCTTCTTCTTCAAGCATATTTGTTCCGGCCGAAAATTACAACATTATTTTTAATGTAAGTTCGCCCATTGGAAGTGTTTCGTATAGTGGAGTAATTCTTGAAAAGACAGAAGGTGGTTGGATCATTAATGGATACGATGACGTTAATCCTTATTTTTCATATTATACTTCGATCGCTAATCAGAAGGATCCAACAATTTCAGTTGGAGGTGTATCAACAACATATGTTGAATGGACGACAAATCAAAAATTTAATAACGGTGCAATAGTACAGTATAGAAACGATTATTATAGATCCAAAGAAACTCATACAAGCACCGATGTATTTCAATCTGATAAATGGACAAAATTACCAGAGCTACCGGTCAATGGTGCAGTAACAGCCCAAAGAAGAAGAAACTTTAATAGATTTAGTTTAAACAAATTAAGTTACGGAACGACTTTGAATTCCATTCAAAGCGTTGTAGACTTTTTATTAGGATACGAAGAATATCTAAAAGATCAAGGAATAGTTTTTGAGAATTATGATCCTGATAATCAAGTTATACAAAATTTCACAACGTCCTGCAGAGAATTTATGTATTGGACCAGCCATAACTGGGCAGTCGGAAGTTTAATAACACTTAGCCCGGGCGCAGAAAGATTAAAAATTTCAATACCAGTTGGTGTTGCTGATAATTTGTTTGACGGGTTTTATGATTATAATGTTTTAACAGATAATGGTGAAGCAATACAACCTCAAAACATTGATGTTCTTAGAGAGTTTCAATCATTTACGATTTCTACAACCAATACCACTAGAGGAATTTATTACCTAAAAGTAAATTATGTTCTTAAAGAACATGTAACTATCTTTAATGACAAAACAGTATTCAACGATGTTATTTTTGATAAACCAACAGGGTATAGACAGGAAAGAATTAAGGTTCTAGGTTTCCGCACAGTTGACTGGGACGGTGATTATACGTCTCCGGGTTTCTTATTTGATAATGTGGACATTGCATCATGGGAACCTTTTAAGGATTATAGACTTGGAGACATTACAAATTACCAAGGTATAAACTATACAAGTAGATATAATCATACAAGCAAGGAAGAATTTAATGCAGATAATTGGACTAAATTAGATTCCACCCCAACCAAGAAATTAATTCCTAATTTTGATTATAGAGTTAATCAAATAGAAGATTATTTTGATGTTGATTCGGAAGGATTAAGCTCAAGCCAAAGAGATCTAGCAAGACATACAGTTGGTTATCAAACTAGAGAATACTTACAAAATCTTGCTGAGGATCAAGTTACACAATTTAGAATTTATCAAGGCTTTATTAGAGAAAAAGGAACAGCAAATTCTTTAACTAAGGTATTTGATAAATTAGGAAGAACAGCAAATAACGGAATTAAATTAAAAGAAGAATGGGCATTTAAACTAGGAGAGTTTGGTGGTAGTGATCAGTCAAATAATATTGAAATTCAATTACAAACTGATCAATTTAAGATAAACCCACAACCGGTTATTGTAACTGAAACAGCACAAGGAAATTTTGCTGATAGATATTATAGAGTTGACGGATCAGATTTCTTATATGCTCCTGTACCATATACTACATCTATTAATGCAACAGCAAGTGATGTTGTTCAGAAAACTGCAGGTTATGTAAAGAACACTCAGGTAAAATACATTGTAAAGAATAGAGATGATATTCTAAATATTGACATAAACAACATCAATGAAAATGACCACATTTGGGTAACATTTGACAATACTTCGTGGACAGTTCTAAGAATTAATTATGTTCCAGAACTTGTCATGACAGACATTGCAGCGAACAAAACTACAATCACAATTACTTTTAATAAAAGGCACGGGCTGGCTGTAGGAGATATCATCGGATTAACTGACTTGGGAGATATCACTGGATTCCAAAAAATTACTTCAGTTGATGCATTTCATATTTCTTTTGAGATATCTACAGCAACGGCAGAAATAGGTTTTGAACCAAGTTCTATAAAATATCCGATATTGCTAACCAAGGCAAGATTTGACGATTATACTTCTATTGATGTAGAACATCTTGCTTTACTATCAACTGGTTCAAAACTTTTTGTTGATAAAAATGAAAACGGTTTATGGGAAGTTGTACAAAAAAATAAACAATATTCTCCTAAGAAACTTATCAACTACGGAACAAGCACACCTTTAAACGCAGGCAAAAAAGTAGTTTATGCTGAAGTCAGAAAACAGATTTTAAGTTCAATTACAGGTTCTGGAATAGTTGTTTGTTATTTAGAAACAACAGCAGGATTAGATGTAAAACAAATATTAGAACCACCTGCTTCCTTTAGAGCAACAACTACTGGAACCTTTGGACAGGAGGTTGCATTAAGTCCTGACAACGAATGGTTGGTAATTGGTGCTCCTTATGCTAGTGGAATTAGAAGCAATTATCAAGGAGTGTTCAGTTCGATAGAAAATTATTCAGCCGGAGACATTGTTCTTTATGCTGGACAACTATGGAAAGCAAATACTTCTATTATCGGCGATGGAAGCACCATTAACGTTTATAGTGATGATTGGGAAATTGTTAAAAATGTACAAGCACTAGAGACAGGAACTAATGAAGGCTACGAACAGCAGGGAATGATTTCTGTATATAGGTATGTTGGTAATCAATGGACATTACAGGATAACTTTGTAAGTCCAAGAGCCGACGGTGATAAACTATTTGGTAGTAAGATAGCACTTGCAAAAAATGGCAGCAATTATTCTATGGTAGTTTCTGCACCAGGAGCAAGCGAAGAAAAGGGAAGAGTTTATACTTACATCTATGATGCAACGGACGGTTGGGTACTAGATCAAAATTCTGATTATAAAGGAACTTACGAACCAGGTGGAACATTCGCAGCCACTGAAATGAAACCAGGTAGAACTTACACCATTACTTCATCTGGTACTACTAATTTTAGTCTTGTAGGTGCTCCAAGCAATACTCCGGGAACGGTGTTTGTTTCTTTAGGACCGACAGAAGGAACAGGAACAGTAACTCAACAAACATTCTATCCTAAAGATAGTGTTGTATATTATGCTGGTAATTTATGGAAAGCATTAGCAGATAATGAAGGTGACGGCAGTACAATTACAATAGAGTCTTCGGATTGGATTAAACTAGATAGCATTAATACGTTAACATCTTTACCTCAAAGTGTTAGCATCGAAGATGATGGTTCTACCTTAGCAACAGGAATTTTAACTAATTCGCAGTTGGCAGAACTTATTAAAGCCGGAGATAAATTTGGTAGTTCTGTTGCATTAGATTATACAGGAAACACTCTTGTAATCAGTGCTGTGGAAGCCGATGGACAATATTTTGCAAACTATAGAGGAAACTGGCAGGCAAACTTTGAATACATCCAAGGAGATGTTGTAAAATATCAAAACGGTTATCATAGATTAGACAACATAGGTAGTAATGCAGTTGGGCCTGACAGTTCAATCAGAAGTTATAACCAAGCACCTGATAGCGGTTATCCGTGGGTCAATGTCGGCGACAGTTCGTCAGAATCTGTGGGTAAAGTTTTCATCTATAAGAAAAATGAACTAGGATATTATTATCTAATACAAACTATCACGGCAGACTCATTAGCAGAAATTAGTGATCTGGCACAAACGGAAACCATTAACAGCGGAGATCAATTAGGCTATGCTGTATCAATCGATCACAGCGGTAATACCTTAGTAATTACAAGTCCTAAAGCAGATAGAAACTATCAGAATCAAGGAAGTGCTTACATCTTTAAGTTTGAAACAGATTCTAGCGAAAATAGATTTAGATTAAAACAAAAAATTGATAGTTACGGAAAATATCCAAACGAATATTTTGGACAAAGTGTTTCTATATCACCTAGCACAAATAAAATAGTTGTAGGTGCAAATAATACAGGATATAATTTACCAATTAGATTTGACGAAAGTCAGACATCCTTTGATAATTCCAGAACAACATTTAAAACATATGGTGGTTATTCTGGAGCAGTTTATGTTTATGAGAAAAAAGGAGATCTATATTTCCTAGCAGAAAAACTACAAGATGATCTTTCTCTCAACGAATCTTTTGGTTATTCGGTTCATGCTTCTGCGGATATTATTTTAGTTGGATCGCCAGATTACATTGAACCAACTACTCACGGAGCAACATTAGATTTTAGCGGAACTACGGTTGGAATGGTTAGACTGTTTAGAAAACAGTTAGGTATTAATTCTTTAGAAGTAATCGGCCAACAAACAAATAAAGTTGATTTGTCATCTATTAAGAGAATTGCACTTTATGATGCAACAACAGACACAAAGATACAAGATCTTGAAGTATATGATCCTGCTAAACTAAAAATTTTAAGAGAAGCAGAAAGAGAATTATCATTTAAAACACCATATGATCCTGCAACATACAATGTAGGTATTGATGGAGTTACAGTTGATTCAAGTGTTGCTTGGTACGATAAGAACGTTGGAAAGTTATGGTGGAATATTTCAACAGCCAAGTGGATAGATTATGAACAAGGCGATACTGCTTATAGATTAGCGAACTGGGGTAAACAAGCCGAGGGTTCTAGCATCGATGTTTACGAATGGGTAGAATCACCATTGTTACCGAGTGAATGGTCATCTGTAGCAGATTCGACCGAAGGATTACAATTAGGAATAAGTGGTCAACCATTATATCCTGATGATACAGTTTATAGTTATAAAGAATTTTTAAATGTAAACACGGGTCTAGTTACTGAAACAAAATATTATTACTGGGTAAAAAGTAAGACAACAATTCCTTCAAACATGAAGGGTAGAACGATTTCATCGGCATCTGTTGCACTATCGATTAGTGATCCGTCAACTGTTGGAAATACCTATATCGCATTGGCTGATACAAATAAAGTATTTTTCTATAATTATAAAGCAATTGTATCCAACGATACAACAATTTTAAATATAGAACACTATATTGACAGAAGTGCTAAGAATGCAATCCATAATGAATATCAATTATTAACTGAAGGAGTTGCTGACAGCATTCCACCTAAGAAATTAGAAACAAAATGGATTGACAGTTTAATAGGCTATGACAAACAAGGAAATAGAGTTCCTGATCCTGCCATACCTGCAAAACAACAATTTGGAGTTGGTTTCAGACCAAGACAAAGCATGTTTGTTAATAGAAAACAAATTCTAAAACAAACTATAGAGACAATCAATGGAATTCTTACAAAACAGCCATTCGCTAACATTATTAGTTTTGACAATTTAAGTTTATTTGATGCACAGCCTGATACTAGTTTATATCTATATGACGTCAGTGTATCAACACTAATTGATTTAGAAACTGTTGGTACGGTTAGAGTGGAGCAAGCACAACTTTCTCCTAACATTATAGATAACGAGATCAGTTCTATTAACATTGTTAATTCGGGCTTTGGTTATAGACCACAAGAAATATTTGATCAAGAAATTGCAGGAGTGTATGCAGGACCTGCTGTTACTATTGACGGTGACGGTACTGGTGCAGAGGCAGTGTGTCATATCGACGGACAGGGAAGAATCATTGCTGTTGTCGTTACTAAACCGGGTAAAAATTATACATATGCAAATGTTTCCGTAAGAAGATTTTCTGTATTGGTGGAAACAGATAATACAGCAAATAATTATTGGTCCATCTATGCTTGGGATGATGTTAGAAAATCTTTCTTTAGAAGTTCATCACAGGGCTTTGATACTAGAAAATATTGGAGTTATATTGATTGGTGGAAAACAGGATATGGTCCTACATCCAGAGTGACGAAGGAAATATCAGATGTTTCTAAGGAACCGACGATCATTACTGAGATCGGTGATCTTATTAGAATAAAAGAATATGGATCTGGCGGTTGGGCCGTGTTTGAAAAATTATCAGATACTAGTAATGTTCCTTTAGGAAATTATCAACTTGTTGGAAGATTTAATGGAACGATACAATTATCTAACACATTATACGATATCACAACAAGCGGTGTAGGTTTTGATAATAACGTGAGCTTTGACACAGGGCTATACGATTTAGAACCAACAACAGAATTAAGAAATATATTTAAGGCAGTCAAGGAAGATATTTTTGTTGGGGATTATGATATTCATTGGAATGAAATATTCTTTAATTGTGTTAGATATGTAATGTACGAACAAACTTATGTTGACTGGGCATTTAAGACAAGTTTCTTGAATGCTATACACAATGTTGGTGACTTTAAAACAACTAATAATTATAAAAACGATAACTTAGAAAGTTTTGAAAGTTACATCAATGAAGTAAAACCATATCGAACAACTGTTAGAGAATATGTAAGTAGATACGATTCTATTCAGAACAATCCTATTTCAACAACAGACTTTGATTTACCAACTGTATATTCTCAGGAGTTGGGTAAGTTTAGTACCATAAATGAATTTAGTACAGAATTAAATTCTTATCCTTGGAAATACTGGCTTGACAATAACGGATATAGTATTACTCAAATTGTTATATCAAAACAAGGAAGTGGTTACACGAGTGCTCCTAAAGTAGTAATTGAGGGTAACGGTTCTGGTGCGATTGCACAGGCATTTGTTTCCAATGGTAAAGTTTCTGGTGTTAGAATGATACAGACTGGATCAGGATATACCAAGACACCTACAATTTCGTTGGTTGGTGGTAATGGTAGTTCAACGGATATTGCAAAAGCAGTAGCAATTCTTGGTGAAACAAAAGTTAGAACATTTGATATTAATATTAAATTTGACAGAATAAACAAAACTGGATATTATACTAATTTTACAGACACTCAAACATTTACAGCAAATGGGCAGACAGCAAGATTTGAATTAAAATATGCTCCTACCAGAGATAAGTCAAAAATTACTATTACTAAAAACAACGGCGTTGTTTTAGGAAGTGATTATACTATTAGTCTTTATAAAAATAGTACAGAGGACTTTAATATTCTTAGAGGAAGAATTGTTTTCAATGTTGCACCGGACGTTGGCGATGTTATAAAAGTAACCTATGAAAAGAATGATGAATTATTTGACGCAGTTAATAGAATTAACAAATACTATGCTCCGGTAGAAGGAATGAAAGGAGATGACTTGAGTCAATTAATGACCGGAGTTGACTTCGGAGGTGTTCAGATTCAAGGAACCACATTTGATGTAACTGGAGGTTGGGACGCACTTCCTTGGTTTACTGACAGTTGGGATAGTGTTGAGTCAGCAGCAGATTACTACGTTGTATGTGACGGAAGCACAAATGAAGTAACACTTCCATACGTTCCAGCAAGCGGAACATCAATTAACATCTACTTGAAGCGTGCTGGCGAAAGTAGACTTCCAACCATTGATAACTTACAGTATAGTGAGTCTGTTGCAAATCCTCCTGTACAAAGAATTGATGATCCTAATTATACAGATGCTTGGGATAGTTCTGTTCAAACCAATCCACATGCACAAATGCCAACATTTATTGGTGACGGTTCAACGAGTGTTGTTGAAATAGGAAGATACATCACAACCAATGACGGTGATATTTTAATATTTAGACCTCAGGAAAGTGATGGTAGTGTAACAATTACTGATCCTAACATTGTTGATACAAATATAAGTGGCGGAACTTTATCGGCAATCGATCAAGCATACATAACTGCTTCAGGAATTTCAGCAGAAGAAATAAAAATCGAAGGCGGAAGATTTATAGGACCCGATCAAGTTCCTGCAACAGAAGAAAACATTCCTGGACAGGTACTAGATAGTCTTAGCATTAAAGTTTATCAAACAACCAATGACGGTGTTGCTCCGATACAATCAAAAGTTATTATTTCGGACGGATCAACAACGATATTCGATACCGGACAGAAAGTTTTTGAAGAGAAATCTGTGATAGTTTATGTTGACGGAATTAGAAAAGAACTAGGAACAGATTATGATATAGTAGGGGATAGAACTGTAGAATTTATTACGGCACCTGATGCTGATAAGAAGATTGAAATTATTTCTATAGGACTAGGCGGAGTTTCGTTGTTAGACTATCAAGAATTTGTAGCAGATGGTGAGACAGGTTTATTCTTAACAAATGCTTCTTATGAATTAACAAGCAATGTGTTCGTTACAGTTAACGGTGCTGAAACAGATGTACAGTTTACAAATAGTACCGGAGTTGTAGATACTGTTGGAAGAACATTGGTACAGTTTGGAAATGTTCCTTCTGTAAATTCTATAATCAAAATTATTTCAATAGGTTCTTCAACAGACGTTGATTCTAGCAATTTATCAATTATAAGAGTGAATAAGCAAACAACAATCTACAACGGAGTTGATAGAAATTATAATCTAGATAATTTTGTTGAATTAACAAGAGAGAGTTCTTTGTCTTCAATGATTGTTGAAGTTAATGATGTTAAATTAAAAGGACCTGATACTCTATACGAAATATATGACGGAACAACTAATTCTTATACGCTAGGACAAGATCCTAACGAATCTGCAGGTGCAATTCTTTCTGCAAACATAAAAGTCTTTGTTAATGGTCAAAGAAAAACATTTATTCAAGATTATGTTTACGATGGTACATCGAAAGTATTAACATTTACAGCAGGTCTTCTTAACACAGGCGATGTAATTAAAATTGAAAACGATTTAAGAAGTGAATACTCGATTAGCAACGGCGATATTGTAATTTCAGATGGTGTTTCTTTAACTAGCGGTGATGAAATTGTTATTACTTGGTTTAATGAATATCCTAGCATGAAGATAGTAAGCGATGTTACTGTTGGCGGAAAGGTCAATTATCAACTACCATTTGTTCCTTTAGGAGTTGATTATGTTTGGGTTTACAAGAATGGTATTAAACTAATACAGGATATTGATTATCACGTGTCATTGCCTAGAGGAGTTGTATACCTTGAAACAGCAAACACGGATGCTGATACGATTAGCATTACCACATTTGGTGCTGACATTTACAGATTACCTAGTGCTTATGAAATTAATAAGGACATGTTAAATGTTTATAGATACAATCGTTATAGCAAAAATGAAGTTAAACTTGCTAAGAATTTAAATTACTACGATCAAACAATTGAGGTAACGAGTGCTACTAATTTATATCAACCAATAAGAAACAGAAATATTCCAGGAGTTGTTGAAATAAATGGAGAAAAAATTGAGTATATGACACTCACCGGGAATGTCCTCGGACAACTAAGACGTGGTGTACAAGGAACATCGATTAGGGAACTACACAGCATTGATGATCCGGTAGTAGATTTAGGACCACAGGAGGTCTTACCGTATTCAGAAACACAGGATAGAACCGATTTTGTTAGTGATGGAAGTAGTTTATTGATCGGACCCCTGGATTTTGTTCCAAACAAGTCCACAACAGGTACATGGAGTGCCACTAGTATTCCATCGGATTATGGTAGATGCGATATAGTTGAAGTGTTTGTGGGCGGAAAAAGACTTAGAAAAACACCTCTTACGGTGTTTGACGAGTCAATTGGAGCAACAAGCCCAAGCGGAGATAAAGAATTGGAAGCGGAATTTTCAGTAAATGGAACTGATCCATACATTAGATTAACCGTTCCTGCGAGTGCTGGAACTAGAATAACTGTGATAAAAAGGACAGGACAAGCATGGTATGATAGAGGCACAAACACTGCTAGTGCTGGAGTAACGCTACTTGCTAACAATACTCCAATTAGTAAGTTCATTGCTGCCAAGAGTACCAAGTTACCTGAATAAATACACTATGAAACGTGAAGAGAAAGATATGCCAAAGGAAAACATGCAAGATAAACAGATACCTAAACCTGCTGTAAATGAGACCGGAGGGTTTCATTTTGAAGGACACATTAAGATTTTTGACCCAGAAACTGGAGAAGTTTTCCAGGATAAGCGTAATGCTATTCACTATGAGAATATGAGCGTTGCTATGGTGCAATCACTGTCAAATCAGGGATTAGGAACACTTTATGAAATGGCGTTTGGATCAGGAGGTACGACAGTTGATCCTACAGGTTTAATCACGTATCTTACTCCAAACACAGTTGGTATTAATTCAAGTTTATACAATCAAACATATAAAAAAGTTATTGATCAAAATGCAACAACAAACGTTGATCCAACTAGAAATAAAATGGAAATTAGGCACGTTAGTGGAGCAACATACAGTGATATCGTTGTAAGTTGTTTGCTAGATTATGGTGAACCGGACGATCAGGAAGCATTTGATAATAGTGTAAATCTAGATGGTAACTTTGTTTTTGACGAATTAGGCTTAAAATCATATAATCCTAACGGAGACGGCAAATTATTAACACACGTAATTTTCCATCCTGTGCAAAAATCCTTGAACAGGCTACTACAAATTGATTATACGATACGAGTTCAAAGTTTAACAGGTTTTAACGAGGGGTAATAGATGCCATATATTGTAAATTTTACAGACAGCGAAAACAAGTCGCCTATTACCGTTTTCGATAATACGTCAAGTCAGGATACTAGTTTAACTTTTCCAGGGCGTAACGTTACTGGGTATGGACAAATTATCGCTGAAAACTTTTTAAGTCTTTTAGAAAATTTTGCTTCAGCAAGCCAACCAGTTAATCCTGTGGAAGGCCAATTGTGGTACGATACTACAAATGGTGTTTTACAGTTATACGATAACACAAACTGGAAAGCAGCATCGAACATTCAGAAAGGTCCAACAGAACCGTCGGTCGCAAATTCAAAGGTTGGTGAATTGTGGGTTGATACTACTAATCAACAATTAAGAATTTATACAGGATCAAGATGGCTACTAGTAGGTCCAAGCGAAAGTGCAATTGACGGTAAAAGATATGGTCCTGCAATTGAAAAGATCGTTGACCAGGATAACTTTGATAGAAACGTTTTAACATTTTATATTGCTGACACTCCTGTAGCAATACTTTCCAGAGATACGTTTACTCCTAAAATTGAGATCAAAGGATTTGATCAGATTAAATCAGGATTAAATATTGCGACTCCTGCAAATGCAAGTGAACAGTTAGAATTTGAATCGATATTCTTAGGAGGAGAATTACCTAAGTTAATCGGTACCGCTTCAAATGCGGATGCATTAAACATTGGTGGAGTAGAAATTGCTGCTGCTAAATTTTTAAGAAGTGATGTAACTAACACAACAGAATTTGGTTTCAACATTAGAAACAATCAAGGTTTAACAATCGGTCTTGATGGAAATTTCCAATTAACAACATCAGCAACTTCAGCAAAAATTTATAACAGTGCTGCTGGTAGCTCATTAGACTTACAGGTAAACAGAAATGGTATTCCTGATACAATTTTAAGAATTCTAGATGACAAGGTCGGAATTAACGTGGCTGCTCCTAACAGCGAGTTGGATGTTGATGGTGATATCGGACTTACTGGTTCCTTAATAGTAACCAACACAACTGAAACTATTAATTTAAACACAGGTAGCATTAGAACAGACGGCGGAGCCGCAATTAAGAAGAGTGTTAGAGTAGGACAAAATCTTAATGTTGACGGTGCTACAAATACAAAAAATATTTTACCCACAGCAAATGAAACTTATGATCTAGGATCAACTGCACTAAGATGGAATAACATTAGAGCAAAAACAGTTATTGCTGACGAGATTCAAGGTACAATTAGTGGTAACATTACTGGTAATGCAAATACAGCGACTAACCTTAGAAACGTTACTAACTTTACAATGGCTGGAGACGTTGTTTCTAGCGGATTTACTTTTGATGGTATCGGTGATGCAAAAGTTTTCAACACACAATTAACTGCGAATATCATTACAAGTAAGAGTTCACCGTTACCTAATAGATCAGCAGGACAGGATCAAATACTTGTTTACAGAGCCAATCCTGAAAGATCTAGTACATCAGTTGGTCTTTTAAAACAAACACGTGATACATTTATTGGAGATTTAGGAGTTCCTATCGGAGCAATATTACCTTACTCAGGACCAACAGCACCATATGGTTATCTATTATGTGATGGCGGCGAAGTTGAAATTGCAAAATTTAGAACTCTATATGATGTTATAGGAACAAGATATAATGGTAGTGCTGCACTTAATGGTGCCGCAGGTAAGACATTTAGAGTTCCAGATTTGAGAGGTAGGTTTGCATTAGGTAAACATAATATGGATAATAATATTAATGTTCCTAATGACGTTGGTGGCTCGGTTGATAACGGCGGTGGCTCACCAGTTCCAGCAAGAATTTCAGGAACAGAACCAGAGACATTAGCAGCGTCAAGCGGATCAAGTTCTGTTACATTAACATTATCTAACCTGCCGGAACACTCTCACACATTACAAGGTGATGGAGAACAGTTTTATGCAGTTAGAGTTGATACTGCTCCGACAATTAGTTCAGTATCAAACAATGGACCAAATAACCCAGGTGAGGCACAATACCTACCAGATACAGGAGGTATTAAGAAACCTTCAGGTACTGTTTTAGGTTCTGCGGTTGGTATAATGAATCCTTACTTAACAGTAAATTATATTATTAGATCAGGACCACCTGCATTCGAAACAATAGGAACGTAATAGATGGCTTATCAAATTAATAAAACAGATGGAACAATTGTAGCAACAGTAGCAGATGGCCAGGTGGATACTATTTCCACAGACATTACGCTTATTGGTAAGAACTATAGCGGGTTTGGTGAAGCACTTAATGAAAATTTTATCAAGTTACTTGAAAACTTTTCGAGCACCACACAGCCGACAAATCCTATTAAAGGACAGATATGGTTTGATGGCACCGAAAACAAATTAAAAGTTTACAGTGGAACTGCATTCGTACCTGTCAGTTCTGCAACAATTTCAAACACGCAGCCTACAACATTGGGTGTTGGTGACCTTTGGTTTAACGATACGCAGAAACAACTATACTTCTTTGATGGTACTACTACAATTTTGTTAGGACCTGATTATTCGGAAACACAGGGCATCAGTGGATTTAGAGTTTCAAGCATTCTTGACTCATTGAACCAAACTCGTGTTATTACATTATTATATAACAACGGAGTTTTACTTGGAATCTTTAGTAAGGATGCATTTACACCTAAGAATGCAATAGAAGGATTTACTGGAAGCATACAGCCTGGATTCAATCAAGGAACATTATCGGGAATGAAATTTGACGTTACCGCTACTAACTCGGAAAAGTTAGGAGCAGTTGATGCAACAACATATGCAAGAAGAGATACGTCAAACCAGTTTGCGGGACAGATTAGAATTAACTCCGACCTAGGTATTGTGTTCGGCGCAGGTGACCAAGGTAACCTTACAGTTGATAGCAATGGTAATGTATTTTTCTCAAACTCAGCATCTGATAAGACTCTTACAATTAATGTAAGAAAGGGTATTGTTCAGGAAGAAGCAATTATCATAGATGCAGCGGATAGAAAAATTAGCCTTTATGACGGATTCTCAGGAAGCGAAGTTGTCATGGGCGGCGATGTCGAGATAAAAGGTAACACAACGATTAGAGGTCAGTTGACAATTGAGGATGGTGACATTCTCAGTCTTAACACACAAAATTTAGTAGTTGAAAACAAACAAATTGAATTAGCACAAACAGGTGATGTCGCAACTAACTCGGATACTGTTGCCGACGGCGGCGGTATAGTTCTTAAAGGTCCGGCAGGAAACGTTGATCACGTGTTGCTTTGGTCAAATCTAGGATTAGCAGCAACATCAAGAACACCGACACTGGCAGCACAATCATGGACATCATCGGAACACATTAATCTTGCTACCGGCAAGGCATTTAAGATTAATGGAGTAACTGTTCTCGATGGTACTAGCCTAGGAACTGGAATTACAAGTATTCCGGGCGTTACATCATTTGGTACACAGAACGTTGTTAACATTGGTGCCACACCTCCAACTGCTGACATGAAATTAGAAACTGACAGCGGTAGTGGTAAGCCTAGAATTACAACATTGATTTCAAATAGTGATTTGGAACTAGCACCGGACGGAACGGGTAACATTGCACTGATTGGCAGTCCAAAAATTACAGGACTAGCAGATCCTACGGGATTGCAGGATGCGGCAACGAAAGAATATGTTGATAATGTACTTGAATCGAGAAGCCTTGCATTCTCCATGGACCTATCGGATGGTAAGCCAAACAGTTACATTGCCTCAAGCATTTTAGCAGCATTGGCTCCGCCGGCAGAATACAGAAACGGTACCATAGCAAGAATATTATGTACAACACTTTCAAATTCAACTACGAGTTTGAATATTAATCCGTTGTTAAGCGAAACCACAGCAGAATTTGATACACCTACGGGAACAGCATACGCAATCACAAATGTTGCGTTTTCATCAGCAACAATTTCTGCACCTACCATTACAACAACTAGAATCATTAAAACATTCCAGTTGTTGGCAGGAGCATGGAGTTATGTTTCTGAGGTAGTATTACCATAAGGATGAACAGGAGCGTTAAATGGCATATGTAATTAATAAGAGTGATGGAACAGCGTTTACTACACTACAAGACGCTACCATTAATACCGATTCTAGTCTTGTTCTAGTAGGCAGAAACTATATCGGTTATGGTGAAGCACAAAATGAAAACTTCCTGTACCTCTTAGAAAATTTTGCTAACAGTTCAGCACCGGCAAGACCTATCGCAGGACAGTTATGGTTCGATAACACAACTAATGTTATAAAGGTATACGATGGCACCAAGTGGGTCGCAGTTGGATCAGCAGCAATTTCTGCCACACCTCCGGTAGATCCACCAGCAGGAGCATTTTGGTTCAAGACACCGATCAACACACTGCACACATGGGACGGAACACAATGGGTGTTTATTGGACCAGAGGCAGTGGAAGGGTATGGAACGACAAGAGCAAGAAGCACCACGCTAATTTCGGATACAGGAATTACCTATCCGGTAATATTATTAACAGTTAGTGATCTTGTTGTTGGAATAATTTCAACAGGATCATTTACAATAGCAAGTTCAAACGCCATTGCAGGATTTAGCAGTCTTGATGCAGGAATAACACTAAGCACTTCATATAATTTCAAGGGCAACATTAACGGAAACGCTTCAACAGCAACGGCACTTGATACTCTTAGAACAATCAACGGCATTGGATTTGATGGTACGCAGAACATTACAGTTAAGGCAAGCACCACAAACAAATTGATTGCAGGTGATTATCTAGTTGGAACTGATTTCGATGGCGGCACACAACAAACATGGAACGTTGATGCAACGGCATCAAATTCCATTGGTAAGATAGTCGCAAGAAATGCATCCGGAGGATTTAGTGCAGGATTAATTACAGCAAATCTAGCAGGAGATGTAACGGGTAATGTTACAGCATCAACAGGAACTTCAAGATTTAATATAGTTGAAGCAACAACATTTGTCGGAGCAACGCTAACTGGTAATGCATTCAGTGCAACAAAATTAAGAACTGCACGCAATATTAATGGTGTTCCTTTCGACGGCCAATCAGATATTACCGTAACTGCCAGCGCAAGAACGTTAACTGACACTGCATTGGCTGCTGGCATTGTTAGTTCTCAATTGGAATCAGTCGGACTCCTAAACAAATTAGATGTTAATGGATTGGTAACCGTAAGTAGCAATCTTACAATTGCTGCATCAGGAAGTGATTCCAATCTAACAGCAAACAGAATTTTAAAATTAACCGCAAATGACGGAACTGACACTTCAGTTGTTGATTTAATTTCCCCAGACGTTTCGAATCTAGCAGGATATGGAGCCAAGGGTGCAATCATTCCTAACGTGGATCAGGATCTTGATCTAGGTAAGAGTGGAAGAAAGTGGGACAACGTTCATGCAAATACCTTTGTAGGAGATCTACAAGGTAATGCTGATACAGCCACCCTTGCAACAACCGCTACAAATATCGCGGGCGGAGCCGCAGGCTCTATCGCTTACCAGACTGCGTCTGGAACTACCGCGCTGCTCCCTGCGGGATCTCCCGATCAGGTTCTTGCATCTCGAGGAACTGCTGCACCACCTGTATGGGTTGATAACGTTTATGAATCATCACAAGCAGTTAAATTAAAAACTGCGAGAACAATTAATGGTGTAAGTTTTGACGGTACTACAAACATTACGATAACTGACAACACAAGAGTAGCACTTGCTGGTGATACCATGACAGGTTTCCTAACATTGCATGCTAATCCTACAGCAAATTTACATGCAACACCAAAGCAGTATGTTGACAGTGCGATAGCAACAGCAATTGCAACAGTTCCAACACCGTATTGGGCAGGCGCAACGACATTGTCAAACGTTACATCGACGTTTGCTGGTTATGCAACAGGAACGAGAGTTTCATTCTGGAATGAAAGAGTTTACAATGCACCGAGATACGGTAACGGTGGCCAGGCAGTTGTATACGATAGATACAAAGAGACCGTTGAAAAACAGTCTAATGGCACGTGGATAACGGTAGGATAAATATTGATATGAATAGGCAATCAGCACTAGCACAGTTTAACAAACTCAATAAGAAATTCACAACAGTCCTGGCATTGATCGAAGATCAATCCTTGTTAAATCATGACCTCTATCTTTACAGAGAAATTGAGATTGACATTAATAATGAAAATGTCAGAGGAACCTACGACAGTTATGAAATTTATGATGTGAATGCAACTCCTCTGATGACAGAGGATCTGTTAAACACTATGGCTAGAAATAGAATAGTTGAAAAATATCCTTTGGAATCTCAACTAAGCATCTTGGGAAGTGTGTTAGAACAGGTTGCTGATGCAAATGCAATCAGTTGCGATGAATTAAAAGAGATGAATGACTTCATATCAGAAGTTAGACGTGTAAACGGAATTAGAAAAGAATTTTATAGAACAAATTCTCAATTTGAATACAAGAGTACCGAAGATATTGATGCAGAAATTGCAGAAAAATATGAGGGTGCTATTCAGGAATATGGTGATGACATACGTGATCTCTAAATATCTAGATAAGGAAACAGCGACCAAAGCCAAAGAGTACGCTGAACAACTTGAAGAACCTAGATGGGTCAGAAGATCATCGATGCCAACTCCTAGACAGGTTGACGGTTCAACCTGTGCATATGATTTTTGTGGGCATTCTCAAATGCCTAAGCACATAATTGAATTTTATAAATCGATCGCTCCTTTTTTTGAGGATCATAGGCTTGCAGAGATAGCCATAAATAGATACAAGATCGGTGATTACCTTGGTAAGCACAGAGATGTTGACTATTATAGAAAAAATTTGGTAATCTCATTACAAGACAGTGATGATGGATTGCTTATAGATGACGATAATGAATTTATCAAGGATTCTATAGGACAAGGAGTTTGTATTGAGGGAATAGGACCGGTGCATAGTGTTGCACCTGTAAACAACAAAAGATATTCTTTGGTTTATCTTTACGAGTAGGGAAATATGTATACACTTAGAGACGCATTAAGTTCGGATAATTTAGTAACATTGAACACACTGAGATCAGGTGTGGACTTTGTATCAACTAGCACACGATTAGGTGCTAACAGTTTTAACAAATTAAGTGTTTATGAATATTCGAAATGGAAAAATTGGACCAGAGAACAGAGAGCTAGTTTTAAGGCTTGCTTTTCTGAGGCTGATATTAGCAAAGCAGTTATAGGATACTTTTTAAAATTTCCGGCAAACACAGGATTTTTAGATGAAATGAATGCTTGGCAGGATGCAACATCAGCAGGAACTATTGTGGCATATAGCCTAACAGCAAATAACAGCATTACGATAGATAATCAAGCAGTTTCCGTAGAACAGGGCAAGGGAATAGAGTTTTCTCTAGCACAATTGCACTCTATAAGTGCTTCTTCCACGGAAGGTAACTGGGCATGCTTAATGCTTATGAAGTAAAAAACGATAAATACAAGTGAACTAGGAAAAACGCAAAATGGCATACCAAGTAGATAAATTTAACGGAACATTTTTAACGTCTGTAGAAGACGGAACCATCGATACAACCACGGATTTAAGATTTGTTGGTAAGAATTATGCTGGTTACGGCGAGGTGCAGAATGAAAACTTCCTGCATTTATTAGAAAATTTTGCAAATACTACAAGCCCTCCCAAGGCAGTAGAGGGTCAGATTTGGTATGATAGCGGAAATAAGAAATTAAAATTTTATGATGGTACAAAATTTAAGTCTGCAAGTGGAGCAGAGACTAGTGCAACAGCACCAGGTGGTTTAGGATCAGGTGATTTTTGGTGGGATACTTCTGCCAAGCAGTTATATGCTTATGACGGTGCAGCATTTGTACTAATTGGACCTGAAGCATCACCAGATTTAGGCACCAGTGGTGTTACAGCACAGGTAGTCAAGGATACAGGAAACACTAACCATTCTATTCTAAAGGTATTGGCTGGTGGAAAGACCGTGGCAATTATGTCACAAACAGCATTCACGCTTAACAGTTCAGTCAATCCAATTGATGATTTTACAGCAATTAAGAAAGGCGTCACGCTAGCCAACACAGATGCCAACGGTATTAGTTCTAACGATTATGTTTATTGGGGAACGGCATCAAACTCACTTAGACTTGGTGGTTTCCTAGCATCAGATTATATTACAAAGTCATCAGTAAATTTTAATACTACAGTTTTCTTTGACGATGACGGATTTAAAGTAGGTGATCAACAAGATTTATTTGTGTATGTTGAAGCAGGTGATCAACCTAGAATCAATAGTTTGTTAGGTAACCCCATTGACTTGGTAGTTACTGATGGCGGTGTTGATTATAAATCTTTACAGGTAACACTAAGTGGTATCAGACCTGGCACAGATAACACATTTGATCTAGGTACTTCTAGTTTAAAATGGAAAGATGTGTATGCAGGCGATGTATATGCTAACCTTATAGGTAACGTTACAGGTAACACAGTAGGAACACACACAGGAAACCTATTAGCAAGTGATACCCAAGTTATGGTAAATGCAACAACTAAGGAAATTGGTTATGCAAGTGCCACACTAAAAGGAACCTTAATAGGTAACGTTAGCGGTAACGTTACAGGTACAGCATCAAATGCTACCCAACTAAACAATATTTCACCATCTATTGGTGTTCCAAGTCCTTTAACTACATCAATTCCTGTAAGAGATTCCAACGGTGACATCACCGCTAATCAATTTATAGGAACAGCAGATCAATCAGATAAACTTGATGTTGATGGCACATATAGAGTAGCAGATACAGATCCTGTAGCAAATACTGTTGCAGCGAGAGATAGTTCTGGTAACTTGGAAGCAGTTTTATTTGAAGGAACTGCTACAGCAGCGAGATATGCTGACCTTGCAGAAAAATATCTAACAGATAAAGTTTATGATGCAGGAACAGTAGTTTCGGTTGGAGGAGCACAGGAAGTGACAGAAGCCAAAGAAGGCGACAGAGCACTTGGTGTAATTTCAGCACAACCTGCTTTCATGATGAACGCACATCAAGCAGGCGGACAGTTTGTAGCACTTAAAGGAAGATTACAAGTTAAAGTAGTCGGAAAAGTTAAAAAGGGTGACAGACTCGTAGCAACTGACAATGGATGTGCTAGAGTATCAGACGCATCGCCTGATGTATTTGGAATTGCCCTTCAAGACAGTTATCTCGAAACTGAAAAAATGATTGAAGCGGTAGTTCTATAATGGCAAATATTTTCGCAAGTGACCTCAACACGATTAGAACTAAAATTTCTGATGTCCTAGGACCGGGTGCTAATACTTTTGGTTACGGACAAACAGTTTACAGTTCAGCAGTTACGTCTGGGCAGTTGATTGAAAAAACAAACTGGGACGCAGTTCGATACGATATCGTAAATGCATATATTCATCAAACAGGTAACACTCCTAGCACAATTATAGTAAGCACAGCCGACACTATCAATGACGATGCTAGTGGCGCATATCAAAATTATGATTATTACGCTGACGTCTTAAGAAATAATAGATTCGACGTAGCAACAGGTCAATATACAATATCAGCGATTGATTCAAAATCAACAACAGCAACTTGGAATACAACTGCTTCTTCTGAACTTACAATTACATTTGGTTCGGCTGCGGAAGCAAGATACTTTTTTAATTCAGGTGGAGCAATTAGAATATCAAGTTCTCTTACTGGAGGAACATCTGCACAGGCTAATGCTTGGACTAACTTACTATTATCAGCAGGAGACCAGGACTTTGTTGGAGATTTAATAGCATCAAACGGTTTTTATACACTAACTAATTCTTATCAAACATATTATTCTGTTGCTGCTAGTACTCCATACAGTGCAAATAATTATAGATTGAGAGCAAAATGTAATGTTGCTGATAATTCTGCAGGAACCGCAACTATTGTTTATGTGCAGGCAGAATTGGTAGATTCTTACGTTGATCCAGGACCAGGAGGTCCTCCATATACAGGAGATCTTGTAGATGGAACACTAACAATTACGGCACAAGAACTAAGGGCAACAGGAACATTACAACCAACAGGTGATCCTTTTACAGTAAATCCGCCAACTTCTTACAGCATGTCAACAATTAGTGTCACGTAATTCTTTACCGATAAATACGTTTGAGGTAAAATATGGCTGGTATTAATACAAAAATAGATAAAGATGATTATAACGCTATTCAGACAGTTATTGGTAGAATTATGGGCGTTGGCTCTGCGAATACCGGATACGGACAAACCACTTTTAGTTCACAAGTAACAGTTTCTGATGCAGTAACAGTTAATGAATATGCTGCACTTCGTTATGATATAATTAACATACACAAACATATCTATAACTCAACACCGTCCGGAATAAATGATCAAACAATCGGAGCGAAGGTTCGATATGATGCTGCCAATGCTCCTATTAATTACTGGCTTTCAGTTGCAAATTCGTTAGATATAGCAAGGTTAACACTCGCTCCTGCAGGACAGCGTGTTTCGGTTAATCACGGTACAGAAAATTTTACAGGTGCTTGGGGATCTAGTACTAGTCCACAGTTAGCCTGCACAGTGACCTGCGAATGGACAAATAGCGAACAGGCAAGATTTTTCTTTAATTCAGGAAGTTCCATGCAGTTTACTAGTTCAAGAACGGGTGGTTCCTCAACAGCGCAGAATACTTCATGGACCACACTATTGAGTACTGCCGGTGCGAGAATTTTTGGCGGAGCGACACCTGGAACAGGAACTACTCCTGCAGATGGACAAAACTATTTCAGATTGACGAATGCAGGACAAACATGGAGTAACGTTGTTGCTTCATCTCCCTATTCATTAAATGAGTGGTCAATTACCTGCAGAACCGACGATGGCGTAACCAATAACAGCGCAGGAACTTCTAAAAAATTAGTGTTTCAGATTTATTGGAATGATAACCATTTTCCACTAGGTGGAAATTCGGCAACTGGAACGCCAGTACAGCCAGGCGGATTTGGACCGGATACTGTTGACGGAACAGTTTCATTGACAGTACAAACAGTCAAGGCGTCGGGCGTTTTGGAACCAACAGGTTCTGGTAACTTTAATATAGAAACCCCAACGGTTACAATAAGTTCTATTACTAATTAATTTTTCGCACCCTTACAACCCTCGATAAATAATATGCTACTATAATTATAGGAGGTATTATGCAAGAGGAATTCCAAAAAGCATTGGATTTTTCTAACTACAGAAAGACATTTGCTGTTCAGAGAAAAACCCTTAAAGAAAAAATTGAAGCCAAATTAACCTACGGTCATAACGGAGGAGTCTTCAAGATTGATAGAACACTTCTTAACTTTGTGGAAATGTTAATATACAAGGATAGATCGGAGGATGTTGTAATATTGGATGCAAACGAAAATCCAATTTTGATAAAAAATTTGGTAGAGTTTAGAGAAGAAATTTTTGATAGATACTTTACAGCAACCAATGAATATTTTGAAGAATATCAAAAGATTAAGAAAGCGAGATCAGTAGAATCTCTATTGGAAGTATAACAAATGAATAAGGGTATAATCCTATTTGCTCACAACAATAGGCAGATTGATTATGCCTTGATGAGCCTCCTAACAGCAAAATTAGCAAAGAAACATTTAGATGTTCCGGTAAGTCTAATAACTGATCCTTCAACAGTTGATTGGATGAAAGAATCGGACATTCTTAAGAAAGCAACTGAAATCTTTGAACAGATAATAATTACTCAGCGTCCGGAAGATGGAAACATGAGAAATTTTTCCGACGGTAAAAATATTAAACCAGCACCATTTAGTAATGGTAATAGATTTTCTGCTTATGATCTTACACCGTACGATAGAACATTATTAATTGATACGGATTATCTAGTGCTATCAAATAATCTAAATGAGTATTGGGATGTCGATAGTGACTTATTAATGTCTCCTAAATATAATGATATTATAGGTAAGGAAAGAATAGGTTATTTAGATTCACACATATCAGATACTGGAGTTGAAATGTATTGGGCAACAACAGTAATGTTTACGAAGAACGAGTATAGCAAAATGTTTTTTGATTTAGTAGAATACATTAAAACCGAATACAAGATGTTTGCTGATGTTTTTAGATTTGATCCTAGAGTTTACAGAAATGACATATCCTTTAGCATTGCCAAACACATTCTTAATGGTTATCAGAAAGTAAATGAATACAATCTTCCTGATGTATTTTCAACTACAGATAAGGATATCTTACACAATGTATCTGACAATAAATTACAATTTTTAGTTTCAGATAAAGATAATTTTATTGCTGCTTCTGTTAATAATAAAGATGTGCATGTTATGAATAAGTTTAGCATAGTTCGTAATTACGAAAAGTTGATGGAGTTAGCAGAATGACGTTTGGATATCTATTGATTGTATCAGAAAAAGACGATACTAATTATGCAAGGCTTGCTTATGCTCTTGCATTGAGCATAAAGAATACCCAGAAAGAAGGATACGATAAAGTAGCATTAATAATCAACGACAAGAAAAGACTAGAAGGATTCACATCAACATGGGTATTTGATGAAATTATCGAATGGAACGAAGCAGACTTCTGGGATGGAAGATCTCACATGGACTTGTTAAGTCCTTGGGACCAAACGATATGCCTTGATGCTGACATGCTGTTCCTTAGGGATTACAGCCACTGGGTAGAATATTTTATTAAGAATTGTGAATTATATGTTGCTAACAAATCCTATACCTATCGAGGAGAAGTTGTAAAAGATGAATATTACAGAAAAACTTTTTTAGCAAACGAGTTGCCTAACTTATATTCCTTTTACACATTTTTCGTTAAAGATAGTCAGTTAGCAAAAGAATTTTTTAACTTGCAAAGAGAAATTATCAAGAATCCTAAGGAATTTAGTAATCTATTCCTAAACAATTATAAACCTAAGATAGTAGGAACAGACGAAGCCTTTGCACTGTCGGCTAAGATACTAGATATAGCAGATGAAATTTCTTATCATTTAGAATTTCCTAGAGTAGTACACATGAAAGGAATGATACAGAAGTGGCCTTATCCTGCAGACAGTTGTTATGATCATGTTGGTTTTTATTTTAACAGACAGGGTAAATTAAAACTAGGAAACTTTGAACAAACTGATATTGTCCATTACGTAGATAAGGACAAGATCACTCTAGAAACAATAAACATATTGGAGGAAATAGCATGGAAGAAAAAATAAAACTTCCGGATTTTGACGAGTGGATCAAGAACTACAAACCAGAGCCGGTAGTCTATTGTGCTGCTTTTGATCCAGAATCAGGAAAGGTATTAGCAGTAGGTCCTAATCACGCTGTTAATGAAAAACAATATAGCAATGTAATAGAATTAGATTCTGATGTTGCTGAAAAAATTATATCTGGTGATATAAGGATGAGCAAGTGTTTTGTTGATCCGCATGAAGGAAAACTAGAAATAGTAGAAGTAAAAGATCTATTCAAGATTGACGATATGTTGCACAGAATTATTGTCAAGGAATGGTCAGACATTAAGAAGCCTGATATTCACTTGACACACTATGCTGATGGTAATACACTAATAATACAATTATCAGAAGAATATGGCGGAACATATAAGCAAGATGAGGAACACCAGCCAGTGGCAAAAAGAAAAATGTTTTGGGACGGTGATACGGTATTAGACTTTACTATAACTGATTACAATGATCCTAATGTTATTGCTGATAACTTTAGCATTAAAATTAACGAATTAGTTGGAAATAAGGTTATTAAGTCCGAACTAAACATTCCAAAGTATTTTAGTGTATACACTAGAAGACTATTTAAAAATTACATGATTGAGGAAAAATGAAAAAAGTAGTTGAGTTTGATGTTTTCTTTTTGAGTTACGATGAGCCTAATGCAGATTTGCATTACGCTGATCTATGTAACAAAGTGCCTTGGGCCAAAAGAATACACGGTGTAAAGGGTTCAGATCATGCACACAAGGCAGCAGCAGAACAATCAGAAACTGATTGGGTTTTAACTGTTGATGCTGACAACATTGTATATCCAGAATTCTTTGACATAGAAATAGACATGGACAATCCGGACATTCGTGCATACAGTTGGTGCGGTCGCAACAATGTTAATGGCCTGCGCTATGGAAATGGCGGATTAAAACTGTGGAACAGAGAGCATGTGCTTAATATGAAGACGCATGAAAATGCAGACAGTGAAAGAGCTCAGGTTGATTTTTGTTGGGAAGATGGTTATAGAAATTTTCCTAAAACATTTAGTGACACGGTAATTAATGCAACACCCTTTATGGCATGGCGTGCTGGATTCCGCGAAGGTGTAAAAATGACACTGGATGGCGGATTAAAAGTTCCTTCACAAGAAATTGAAAAACGTATTTGGTGGCACAATATGCACAGGCTAAGAATGTGGAGCACAGTTGGAAGTCATGTTGAAAATGGTTTGTTTGCTGTATATGGAGCACGTCTAGGAACATATCTTACAAACTGTACGGACTGGGATCATGTTCAGGTTAGAGATTTTGAATGTTTGCGTGATCTTTACAATGAAAAATGTAAACAATACGAAGACGGTTTTGGTCTTGAACAAGAAATTAAGTGGTTAGGAAGTGAACTAAGACATGAACTAGGATTTAACTATCCTAATTTAGATCCATCGATGAGCAAGTATGTAATGGATTTATATGAGGAATCTATTAATTTAGGAAAAACATACTTCAGTCAAATTTATGTATGATATATTTTTTGTCAGCAAGGGAGAAATCAACATTAATGCTTGGACTAAGTTCAAGCAATTAGTACCCCATGCACAAAAAATAGAAAACTGTGATACTTTTGAAAAGGCAGCAGACAAATCCTTAACAAAACATTTTTGGGTAGTTTGGGATAATATCACGATTAATCCAGATTTTGAATTTAATTATAGAATTCCGGAGTGGGACGAAAAATACATTCATGTGTTTAAGAACGGATTATATCATGATGGCATTTGCATTTTCCCCAAGCGTGCTAAGATCCTACAGAGAGAATGGGACTATCGTTTTTTCACAAATAAAAAAGAAATGGATATGATAGCAAGCCAACCTGTTCCGTACGATGTTGCATTTATTTCATACCACGAAGAAAACGCAGAAAAGAATTTTAATAAATTGCTTGAAAAAGCACCTCATGCACAATGGACACGCGATGTCAAGGGCATACACCAAGCACACATTGAAGCAGCAAGAAAGGCAACCACGGACATGTTCTACATAGTTGATGCGGATGCTGACGTGTTGGAAGATTTTAACTTTGACATGCAGATACCCTACTATGATTTCAATGCAAGAAAGAGCGTGTATGTTTGGCGCAGCAGAAATCCAATAACGGATTTGGAATATGGATACGGTGGAGTAAAACTGTTTCCGAGAGAAGCAACGCTAAACATGGATACTAATACTCCAGACATGACCACGAGCCTTTCTGACAGTTTCCGTGCAATGGAACAAGTAAGTAACATAACAGCGTTTAACACAGATGCATTCAGCACCTGGAAGAGCGCATTTAGAGAGTGTTGCAAATTGGCAAGCAGAACCATAAGGGGACAGAACGATGATGAAACGGATCAAAGGCTTAGCAAGTGGTGTTCGGACTATGGGCGTGACAGACCTTTTGGCGACTATGCGATCAATGGCGCCCGTGCTGGCAGGGTTTATGGTGTGGCTAACAGTGCTAATCCTGATGCTCTTAGGTTAATAAATGATTTTGATTGGTTAAAGGAACAGTTTGATGCAGGACAAGGATAGAATACAGAGTTTTGAGCCTATTATGGACGAGATATCGCCTACCTTCTGCATGGCCAAATGGCACCATACCACAATATATCTGCAGACGGGCGAAACGCACAGTTGCTATCATCCCGCACCACACAAGATTCCGCTGGAAGGATTGGAAGAGAATCCAAGCCAACTGCATAACACTCCACAGAAGAAAGCGGAGCGACAGCAGATGATCAATGGCGAAAAGCCGAGCGGTTGCCAATACTGCTGGAACATTGAATGCATGGGCAAGGATTATATAAGCGATAGGAAGGAAAGAAATGCGAGTATCCATACTGAAGAAAGATTTGCTGCAATTAAGGCAGACCCTATGGCTGATGTTAATCCGCAGTATGTAGAAATTTCATTTGGTAATGAGTGTAACTTCAAGTGCGGCTACTGCCATCCCAAGCACAGCAGCACATACCACAAGGAGATTAGGGATCACGGTCCATACACCATGGTTAAGAATCATCGCAATGACATTGACTGGTTCAAGATACACAAGGAAGAGGACAATCCATACGTAAAAGCGTTTTGGAAATGGTGGCCCGAACTGCGTAAGACGCTTACAATTTTACGCATCACGGGAGGCGAGCCTCTGCTACAGCAGAGCACGTGGCGCATGTTTGATGAGTTGGAAAAGAATCCAATGCCCAATCTTGAACTAAACATCAATTCAAACTTTGGTGTCAAGCACATACTGATAGAACGCTTTGCTGACAAGGTTAATAGTCTTGTTGAGAAAGGTTGCATCAAGGACTTCAAGGTATTCACCAGCATGGACACCTGGGGCGAACAGGCGGAATACATACGCACTGGATTGGATTTGGAGTTATGGGAAAAGAACTTTGACACATACATGACCAAGACCAATCATCCACTAACGTTCATGGTCACTTTTAATATACTAACCGTTACCAACTTCCACAAACTACTAGAGAAGTTTCTATACTGGCGCAAGAAGTATAACGTAGATAATCAAACCAAGTGGCAGAGAATACGCTTTGATACACCCTACCTAAAGGAGCCACTACAGTATGACATGAACATACTGCCCAAGGAATACTTCATGCCCTACATGGAAAAGCATTTAGAATTCATTAAGGACAACATGGATGATACAGATAGGCACAAGTTTAGCGAACTTGAATATGAAAAGTTTCGCCGCGTGGTTGATTACATGCGAACAACAAATTACTCTGCTGAGAAACTCGCAGAAGGTCACAAGGACTTTTTCAATTGGTTCACGGAATATGACCGCAGACGAGGTCTTGACTTCGTCAAGACTTTTCCTGAACTAGAGGAATTTTATTTTGACTGCGCCCAGTAAAACATTCTGCATATTGCCTTGGATACACCTGTATGCCAATCCTGACGGAAATGTATTGCCTTGTTGCGTAGGAGATTGGCAAAAGCCAATGGGTAATGTTCAAAACAAAAAATTAGAAGATGTCTTTAACAATGAAAAGTTTAAGCAGATGCGTACGAATATGCTAAAAGGTAAACGCTGCGAAGAATGCACTGCCTGCTATAGAGACGAAGATGCTGGTAATAGCAGTTTTAGAAAACATTCAAATGAGCAATTTGAAAAATATATTGATGATGCAGTGCTAAACACTAATGATGATGGCAGCATGGACGACTTTAGGTTGCGATATTTAGATGTTAGATGGAGTAACATTTGTAATTTTAAGTGTCGATCGTGTGGCGGAACATATTCATCTAGTTGGGCAAAAGAAGATGGAAAGTCAAATGCTTACACGTTTGCCGGTGGTGATTCAAATGATGATCTGTATAAGCAGTTCGAACCTCACTTTGATACCATAGAAGAATTTTACTTTGCAGGCGGTGAGCCTTTACTTACGGATAAACATTACGAAATATTACAATATCTAATTGATCACGGCCGGACAGATGTAAAGTTAAGATACAACACAAACATGAGTGTATTAAAATATAAAGGAAAAAATATTTTAGACTTATGGAAAAAATTTAGTAATGTTGTAATTGGAGCAAGCCTGGATCATTATGGATCTAAGGCTGAATACATACGGCACGGGACAGATTGGTCTTTGGTTGAAAGTAATTTAAAATTAATTCGCAAGGAAACTCCTCATGTAGAATTACATACAAACACGGTGGTATCTATTTTTAATATAAAGACCTTGCCTGAGTTTGTTCAATATATTATTGATAACGATCTAGTTAGTATAGAAAACTATAATCCTAACTTTTATAACATAATGAATCCAGACTATTATAGTTTTAAGATGATACCAGAAGAGGACAAGATAGACATCATAAAATCCTTGGAAGAGTTTGCTTCAAAGCATAAAGGAAACATCGAATACGGAATACAGGGTGTTATAAACGGACTAAGGTCATCGGTATATTCACCTGAACTTAAAACAAAGTTGCAGATAAAAACAAAATACTATGATCATTTGCGTAAGGAAAATGTAGAAGAAACTTTTCCCGAAATACAAGGATGGTTTAAATGAAAATTTACTTCGACACATTAAAAAAAGATGAATCAAATCAGAATCATCTGACCTCAAATGGAAATAACGACTATTGGCTAATCGCACCAGGTGCGCCCATTAAAAAAAAGTGCATAGAAATGAAACTGGATCTTTCGGAGTTAACAGATGTTAACGAAACAGGAATATATTTTGTGGACGTTAGAAATGATCCCCAATGGTGGGCAGGCGTATTAACAAACGATGGTGTTCCTCACACTCACATACTGCATTGCTTAACCGAGGAAATAAGAAAACTAGCCAAGGAAAAGAAGATTAGGATCGTAATCAATGCGGATAGAGAAGGTGGCCCAATGGTTACACAGCATTGGGATTGCTTTTTAACCACGCATACCGCAATGGTTGAACTTAGATTGCCCAAGGACAGCGTTCTAATACTACAGGGCAACAAGAAGGTAGAGCACCAGTATCGCAGATGGCTAAAAGCCAAGGGTGTTGATAGGCTCTATGATGTAATGTATAGCAATCACTTCGGAAACATATTTGGAGATGATAAATTACCAACTGCTCCTGTCATAAAATACGCCATGGCGAACCCTGCCAGCAAGGATTACAACAGCCTTAACAGAGTTTATCGTCCGCAAAGAGGTGCACACCTATACAGGCTCATGAAGGACGGAGTATTGGACAAAGGTATAGTAAGTGGCAATGAAATAATATTACGAAATGTAGAAACAGAAATGCTTGTGGGAGATTATTCGGACATAGACAAGGAGTTTCCTAGGTTCATAGATGGAGATTGGAGCAAGATAAATGCTGCCAATCAATACAATGTTGACATTTATAAGAATAGTTTGCTTTCAGTCATTACAGAAACTATGTTTCTGGAAGACGTTGCATTCATCACGGAAAAGATATTCAAACCCATCACAATGGGACATCCACTCATACTGTTTGCCAGCCAAGGAACTCTAAGATGCCTGGAGGACATGGGATTTAGAACGGACTGGTGCGGTATAGATCCTGCATACAATGATATACAAGATAATGTTGAACGATTCAATGCTACGCAGCAGGTTCTCAACGACTGGATAGCACTGCCACAGGAAGAAAAGATAGCAAGATTAGAAAAGAGCATGGATACCATACAGCATAATTTTGATTTAATAAGGCGTAGTGACTTCTATGCTGATGCCATCAATGAAGCAGTTGCCAGGACGGAGAAGTATTATGAAACCGTTTAATCAATATAAACGTTTTTTTGCGTTTGGTTGTAGCCTAACCAAATATAATTGGCCCACATGGGCTGACATAATAGCAACTGAAGTTCCAGAGTATTACAATTATGGACAGAGTGGCGGCGGGAATCTATTCATAGCCAACAGCATTGTGGAAGCAAACCTTACCCACAAATTTACGGAAGATGATTTGGTTATTGTAATGTGGAGCAGCGTAAGCAGAGAAGATAGATATAGGAATGGAAAGTGGCAAACCCCAGGTAATATATACTCTCAAGGAGAAATAGACATGGAGTTTGTTTATAAATGGAGCGATGATAGATTTTACCTAATGAGAGATTTAGGGTTGGTTGAACAGACCAGAGCTTATCTTGAAAATCTACCATGCGACTCGGACATGCTGAAGATGGTGGACTTCGAGGAAATAAAAATATCCGACAACATAAAGGGAAATCATCTAGAGGACATATTAAAACTATATTCATCTACTATTAATAGTGTTAAACCTGCAATAGTTGATGTTGTGTATGATGGTGTATGGCCTATTATTCCCATAAAGGGTTGGGGAGGTGAAGGGCAGACAGCAGACTATCATCCCACACCATTGGGTTATCTCAAGTATCTTGAAAAGTTTTATTCGATTACCGAAGGCATGAGAAAATATGCAGAGGAATATGATGCAAGGGTCTTGGAGTGTAAGACATTGGATGATACTGTAAAGTTTTGGTCCGCACCAGGAGTGGCAAGGCTATGATGGCGTGTGTTAACACAAGGAATTTGTTGTATGTTATTACCTATGACCCTAATAATCCCAAGGTTGAGGTTGTTCAAAGCAGTGTAGCCATTACTGAGTTTCATAAATCCGACAAAGATTTTTTCTACATTCAGTTTTCTGATCCTAGCAGTTTTAGGATAGTTGATGTAAAGGGTTTAATCCCAGAAGAGGAATTTGAACAGATTAAGGATCCTAATTCCAATCTTCATCTGATGCTGGACAATGCATTGGAATTTTATCTCCTGAGTGCTGATACGATATACGAGGAAATTGTAATCAAGCACGGCGTTCCTGCAGAAAAGATAATCTTTCTTAGTGCCATTCCAACCATGCACGAATACATTAAAAAGTTATCAGAAAAATATAAATTGCCCGAGATTAAACTAGAATGGTTTAACCTATTTGAACACACGGGTCGCAATGCAAGACTGCTATCAAAGGATGTGGAAACTCTTAATAAGAAACAATCGTATGAACGATCATTCCTTTGCTTAAACAGAAGATGGAGAATGCATCGTCCTTTAATGTTCACTCTGCTCAAGGACAGGGGATTGGTAGACAAGGGGTTTATTAGCCTTGCACCCTCCGATGACGGTATGGATTGGAATAAAGTTTTTCCGAGATTGAGATTGATGTATCAAAATCATGCACTGATAGATCCTATACTGGAAAGAAATTCTGATGTCATAAACACTCCACCTTTATATTTGGATCTGGAGGATCTCGTCACGAACAGGGCAGAACCAGAAGTGTCAATAAATGAATATTACAAGAAAACATATTTCAGCCTAATTAATGAAACCACGTATCATGAGAATGTTCCCTTCTTCAGCGAAAAGATTTTTAAGGCAATAGGCATGGGGCATCCGTTCCTAGTTGCAACGGCAGCAAACAGTTTACAGTATCTAAGAAAGTTAGGATATAAAACTTTTCATCCTTTCATTGACGAATCATATGATAATATTTCGGACGACGGAAAGAGAATGTTAGCGATCGTTGATGAGGCTAAACGACTCTGTAATTTGGACAAGGCTGAGTTCAAATCCTGGAGAGCGAGCGTGGAACCAATAGTTAGGCACAATCAAAGATTAATCGAATCAAAAAGAAGCATATCGCAGCGAATGAACTATTAGTAGCACCGAATTAAGGCGTCTAAAACGCATTTTAAGCGTCATACAGCGGTGTTAACACACAAGGTGTTATAGTTGAACCCTGTAAGAAACAATCAGGTTTAAAAGGTGTTTAACTGCGTTTTTGTAAATACTTTTGGTTATAACAGTAGAGGAAAAAATATGAAAATTGGATTTATTGGACTGGGTAAATTAGGTCTGCCCTGTGCTGAAGTGGTTGCCCAAAAAGGTCATGATGTTACAGGATATGATATTGTTGATGTCCAAACTGATAAAGTTCAATTTAAAACTACCATAGAGGATTGTGTTAAGGATAGAGAGATAGTTTTTATAGCAGTTCCTACACCGCACGATCCAGCATATGATGGTAGGGCACCAACAGCACACCTACAACCAAAAGATTTTTCATACGATATTGTTCACAGTGTTCTTAAGGAAGCAAACGAACACATGAACAAGGATCAACTGCTTGTTCTTATTTCAACAGTATTGCCAGGAACGGTCAGAAGAGAATTTATACAGCACATTACTAATCCGAGATTCGTTTATAACCCATATCTAATTGCAATGGGAACGGTAGCATGGGACATGGTTAATCCTGACATTGTCATGATTGGAACAGAAGATGGCAGCACAACAGGTGATGCCAAACAACTGGTAGAATTTTATAAAACCATTATGGAAAATGATCCAAGTTATGAAATTGGAACATGGGATGAATGTGAGTGCATCAAGGTATTCTACAATACATTCATATCAACAAAACTTGGATTGGTTAACATGATGCAGGATGTTGCCGAAAGGCAAGGCAACATTAATGTTGATGTTGTTACTCGTGCGTTAGTGAATAGCACACAGAGAATAACAGGCCCTGCATATATGAAAGCAGGTCTTGGCGATGGAGGTGGATGCCATCCGAGAGATAACATTGCATTGCGTTTCATGGCAGACAAATTAAATTTGGGTTATGATTTATTTGATGCAATAATGAATGCAAGAGAAAAGCAAGCCAAGAACATGGCCTCAAAATTAGTTTCTATTTCCAAAGAAAGAAATCTTCCTATCTTACTAAATGGTGTTGCATATAAACCAGGCGTTCCGTACCAGGACGGTAGTTACAGTTTATTGGTAGGACATTATTGTCACGAATTAGGTAGAGGTCCAATGACCATTGATCCTGCGATTGACTTGGGCGGCGGAATGGAATTTAGAGCAGTTGTGTTACTCGCCCATCCTACACTTTATATTAAACTAACTGATGATAGTGTTGTAGTTGATCCTTGGAGACAATACACTTCGGATAAGCATTTGGTTATTCACTACGGAAATACTAGAAAAAGTTAAAGAATATTATTAGTTCTTTTCTTGATATCTGCTTTAAGCATTTCTATATCAATTTTAAAATCTAACTTTTTGATTGTGTCTTTATACTCTGAAAGAGTACCTAAAAGTTTTTTGGCAACGGCATCTGGTTGATTTGATTTCAATTGCTCCTTGATATCAATCTCCCATATCCTTCCATCTTTAAATTCCAAAATCATCACGTCAACATAAGCGACCGGCATGGTGTCCATGTATAAATCCTCGAACACCTCCGGCCACTCTTTGACTAAATGTTTTGGCGGTTTAAAATATTGCCTATGCACGGCTTACGCTTCTGCAGAGGCCTTTTCTTTCGAAGAAGTTTTCTTCTTCGGTGGATCTAGTTCATCTGCTTCTCTACGCAATCTCGCTGCTTCTTTGTACATAGCATCTGCTTGGCTGCGATAAGATCTAGCAAGATCCGAATCAGAAAGAACACCGTCGGTTGCTGGTGCCGCTACTGGTTCTTCGCTAGGTAATGTTTCAGTTGCTGGAGTAGCAGTTTCATCTGATTTAGGTGCGCCACTTACGAATGTATATAATTCGTCAACGCTCACATTGCGCTGTTCTGCAATTAGAACATTAAGTTCTGAAAGTAAAATTTCACTTACTGGAGTAGGTGTCATTTTAACTGTATCAGTCGCAACTTTTTTCAAACGTCCTTCTGCCTGAACTGCTGTTAGCATATTAGTTCCGTTAGCAAAAGATCTAGTGAACATAATTTCACCAAGTTCGTTTGCCTGTTGTCCCTGTTCAGAATCAATTAATTCCATTAAGGAATTGTGTTGATCGTCTCTTAATGTTGCTGTAGGTAAAACTAACGCCATGTTAGATTCACCAGGAACGGTTCTAAATACAACGGCAACTTTCTCACCGGTGTTTACAATCTTTCCTACGTGTTTAGTTTCTTTAGCCATTATTTTTCACCTTGTTGTGCTTGTTGTTGTTTGGTAACATGTTCTAAGAATGCAGTTAACTTATTATAAGTTTTTCCAACTGCTTCTAATTCATTTGCTTTAAATGCGCCTCTAGTTGTGGCAATATCAATAATGCTACGTACAGCATTTAGATCGTTTACATTTAAATCAGGACCTGATGCTGTATCATCTGCACCTGGTGTTGGGACAGGACCGCTTGCCGGCGCTGCCGTTGCTTCAGAAGCGGGTGCTTCCGTTACATTTTCGTTTTTAGTTTCTTCCGCCATTTAGTTTCTCCTTAGGTATGGACATGCTAACATAAAGTATGTTAGTTCTTTTTGTTCTTCAAACCCCACAAACGTGGATGTATGAAATTTATTTTCCTCGTTAACAGAAGGATAAGTCACAATGCAATATCGTCCTGTTAGTTTAGATTTAATCCAATCAATAATGTTTTGATCAGCCCTTTCGCTATTTCCAATTTTAATTTTTGAAAAATGCGGAGGCATGGTTTTTAGTTGTCTTGAATTCAAAACGTCAAGTGGATTAAGTTCTATCATGTAATTATTTATAAAGTGCTACTATTACTCTGATAATTCTTGGCTTAGTCTTTTGGACAATGCTTTATTATATCCCATTTTTTGGACATCACCGCTGAATAGATACAGTTCAAAAGCAGATTTCTCCTTTAATACAGTTATTGCTCTTTTAGTAATATAATACGGCGATTCTATAAAATTGTCAAGCCATAAAAGCACTTGCGGTGTCACGGAAAATTTTTTTGGAAAATCCACTTTATAGGTTTTGATTTGTGCAGTTAACTGTATAAAGTTGAGTGCTTCGTCTGTTAAACGAAGTCCTCCGGATTCTTTGGATCTAACATTCCACCACCAGAGAGATCTTTTTTCTTTTATAATATCTTCTGTGATGTCTTGGTTTGCGGCTTTTAGAAAAACTCTCGTATAATTATCTTTAATGTCCATTCCACTATTCTTTATCTCCGGTAGTAAGTCTGTACACTGAAAAATCAGTTGTATTAAAGAGTTTGTTAAGTTTCTTGGCTAAGTTTCTAGCATGTCCTGGATTTGAAAATGAGACCTTCTTATATTTAGGACCAGGATAACTAGCAACAGCACTTCCGCTTTTTAGATTGAAAGGTTTGTTCTGATAAAACACTGCCCAAATGGCTTCGCTCTCGAGAATCTGTTCTACTTTATATGTTTCTCGATTAGTATGTTCGAGAATTATTGTTGGTTTTGGTCTACTCATATATACGTAATTCCTAGTTAACTACGTATATATTTATCCTTTTTTAAAAGGAACCTCCATCAAACTTTACATCAACTTCAGTACTAGACTTCTGTAATTCCTTTAGAAGTGCGTGTATTTCGCCTATAGTGCTGCCTAGTTTTGTTGTAAGCAGTGATAATTCTGTTGTAAGATCACGTGCTTCTTGTATTGTAATTCTAACTTCTTTTTGTTGTGATCTTTCCGCAACAGCAATGCGCTGTAGTAGTTTTTCAACAGTTGCTAAATTTGCAGGGACGTTATTTTGAGACACTTGACAATACCTGTTTCATTTCTAGTTCAGTCTTAAAAGGACCACGATATTCATAACGCTGTAGAGTAATTAATTTAGGACAGAAACTCTTTACCCAGCCCTTTTCAAATCTAATTGTGTAGTAACCTGCGCAGTACAAACTCTTTGAATCCTTACTCTTTGTAAAAAGTGGAAGTTTCTTCTGTATATCATACATTGCATTATGAGGAATAGTACTTGATGCAAATCCATGTACTTCCTTAGGATTAGAATTATCCGCTTCCTTGATAATTTTAGCAACGAAAAAATCATTTCCAAATTGTTCAGTAAGATTTTTCTTGGTATTGAATATTGTAATTCCTTCTTCATTGCTTAAAATAAATTTATTTTCTTCATTTTTTCTTAGTGTTGCAACTCTCACACCGTCATTTTCAACGATCCAAAATTTATTATCAATAATAGGTTTCGCTTGAATTGATGCCATATTAACCTCCTAGAACTTTTTCGACCGCATCGTCATATCTTGCATTTAGTGGCTCAGCATAAGCCTGTGCTTGATCTGATATTTTCTTTAGATCATAAAGATTGCAGAACTTCATTAGTCTAATACCAACTTGGCTTACATTCTTATTTGAGTTAGTTGCAGTTGAAACTGTTTCTTTAATGATATTCTTAATGTCGTCTGGTTGATGCTTAAGATCAATCAATTGTCGATTTCTTTCATAATCTTCTAGCACACGATGCTCTTTGCCCTCGTGATCAACCCAACGCTGTAACATTAAGTTATTCCAATTAAATCCTTTTGTTTGCCTATCGGCAAACGCCTCAGACAAACCTACCTTGTTCTTAGTGCCTTTCTTACGAACACCTGGATATGCGCTGAACACGTTATCGCTTGTGTCACCACGCATACATTTTTCAAACAATAGCCACTCTGGATCAGGAGCAGGCTTTGGTTGCTTAGTTTTTTTGTCTATCACAGGAAGTCCTTTCTTGTCAAAGAATCCTTCGTGTGTAGTTGTCACTTCTTGTACACCATTATATAATTTTACATTAGGTGCAATTAACTGTTGGAAATCGGTATCTGTACTAATAACAACATGTTCTGTATCTGGATGTTGTTGAATCCATCCAGCAATTAAATCATCTGCTTCAAGTTGTGGGTGTTGTAATACAGTACAGTTTGTTTTATCTGTAACAAATTCTTTGAATGTGTCAAATGCTTCCCAAAATACTGTTTCTTCTTCCTGTTGTTTCTCATTTAGAGCAGCACGAGCATCACTTCTGTTACGCTTGTAAGGCTCGTAGTAGTCTTTACGCCAACTACGTCCTTCTAAACAGAACACAACATGAGTGCCGTTAAAGTCCTGCCATGCCTTCTTAATGCTGTTTAGTGTGATATGGAACGCCATACCTAACTTAATATCAGCATCTCCATTGATTACATGCCTCGCTCTAAAGAACGTGTTCGCAGTATCTACTATTATATGACACATTTTATTCATTAT
>Ga0181584_10000152_pt1 | contig 43534 bp, 20 predicted proteins | sample 071ome_30_FD_132462 | JGI IMG/M metagenome (GOLD analysis project Ga0181584, IMG submission 132462) | Coastal salt marsh microbial communities from the Groves Creek Marsh, Skidaway Island, Georgia - 071406AT metaG (megahit assembly) | ecosystem: Environmental > Aquatic > Marine > Intertidal... | reverse complement strand
ACCTTTGAGAGAACCATTGATGTTCTCTCAAAGAAAATGAAAACGAGAGCAAAGACATACGAACAAGATATGAATCGTGCGACCGCTGGAAACGAGTTCTATGCTGAACTTGGAAGAAATAAAATCTCCTATGATCCTGTCGTCCGAGTCTTGACCATCAATGACAAGTCTTTCAGTGATATCGACACAAAAGAATTGTTGCCAACTCTTGTAAAGAACATCAAGAAATAAATAACCTTTCTATATTCTTTTTATCTTTGAAAAAACCTCATTGATGGAGAATATAGAATGGCTACTGCAATTATTCGATCTACAAGAAATGGTGACGCAACAACGAACATTGATGGTGCATCCCGAAATGACCTAATCATAGGTGACAATGTCACCGTACAATATGTCGGAACAGGAGCTTCAACCTATTCTTGGAGTATTGTTTATGCACCTGAGGGTTCAACAGCAACCTTTACGGGAGTTTCGACTAATCCGAGTCCGGGTGTGTTTCAAGTAGATAAAGAGGGATCGTACCTTATTCGTTTGGTTGTCAATGCGGGAATCGCTGGAGAGGACACACAATATCTTCGCCTCCGAGCCTTGACCGAGTTTGGTTCTCTCCATTTGGTAGCCGCTGGAGAAAGACGAGATGCGACTGCCGTTATCCCTGTGGATATCAATCCTGTTGGATGGGCAGACGACCAAAACCGAAATCTCCAAACGCTCCTTGAGTTCGTCAAGCCTCTCGTAAGTTCAGGGCGAGTGATCTATGTAGATGCCAATGATGGAACAGAGAACTACGCTGACTACTCAACGATTCAAGAAGCCATTGATTTTGCGAAAATTCAATCTCCTGCGCCATCTGAGAGCAATCCTTATGTGATTCTTGTCCGAGCTGGTTTGTACGAAGAAGATATTGTCTTTGAACCATTCATCAATGTTGTTGGTTGGAGTGGTAGCCAAGCGGAAGATGAGAAAATCGTTCTTATTCGTCCTCATAGTGTTGTGGGATTCCATACACATCTCACAAATGTGACAGACAAGGTGAGCCTTATCAACTTGCATTTCGAGGGAACAATCCATTCGACTTTCTATGCGTTATTCAGAAAGGAAGACATCGGAACATTAGGACTTCATTTCTGTACTCTCACCTCTGAGGTGGCTGCCGTTGGACAATCTGCCACTCTCGAACATCAAGAAGGCGATTTGATTCTTGAACACACAAAGGTTGTTGCCAATGATGGTGGTGACGACTTGAACTTTGCATATCGACAAGTTGGACAAGACACTCGTTTGTTTGCAAAAGATTGTGTCTTTCACGGACCATCTTGCTTGGATATCAACTTAGATCGTCACGAGGCACAAGGTGTTGTGGCGAACTTTCTTCGATGTGAAATCACCTCAACGGGTGGTGTGAATTCCTTTGCTGTTCGTACAGGGGGTGTTTGCTATTTCGATCATTGTTTGATCGCTACCAACACAGGGAAAGCGTACGCTGTCAATCCGAATCCTCCAACAGGAAACACAATCGCTGGCGATATCGTTCAACAAATCCGTTGGTCTTTCATTGATGGTGACATTGAGTGGAACATTGACGAAACATTGGGTGCGAACGAGCTCCGATTGGGTTCTGTTGAATATGGTTCTTTCATTCAAACGGGAACAATGGCACATCCTCCCTATGATGTGGTTCGTACCGCATTGATTAAGGGAGATACTTTATTCTATGACAACACCATCACAGCAATTGCCGCTCACAATGTCCAAGATGCCATTGATCTTGTTTATGGTATTGCTAGTACAGCCATTCAAAGTGCAAGTAATGTCGGAACAGGTTTGGGTGTTTTCAAACAAAAGTCTGGAACAGACTTGGAGTTCAAGTCTTTACTCGCTGGAACAGACATCTCAATCACCGCTGTTGGAGATGACCTAGAGATTGCCTATACGGGATTGACATCGGGAGTCACACAAATCGGAGAGGATGATACCTTTGTGACCGTTGTAGATAACGGAACCACAAATGGTACGGTCACATTCACAATTGAGGGTACAGATGTTTGGCGAGTCGATGGGAATGGCGACCTCATTCCTATGGTTGATGATACCTACAATATTGGACAAGCGACTCTCAATGTTGCGAACATTTTCAATACAGGATTGACTTTCAACACCAACAACTCTCTTACGGGAGCAGAGGGTGTTCTGACTTGGAATGGGTCGGATGGTACTCTTGATCTTGGTTTGAAAGGTGGAAATGTCACTCTCCAAATCGGACAAGAAACGGTATTCAGAGCAAAGAATACCACAACCACAAATATGTCCGATGGGGATGTGGTCTATATTACGGGTTCAGATGGCACAAATGTAGAAATCGGATTCGCCAATGCAGGGAACGCAACCGCCGATAAAACCATTGGGATTGTGACCGAACCAATCAATATCAGCAACAAAGGATTCGTCACCACACAAGGTCTTGTTCGAGGATTGAACCTTGATCCTGCTGTCTATTCAGATGGAGATACCGTCTATCTCAGCACAACAGATGGGGGCTACACAAACATCGCACCGACCTTTCCAAATAAGAAAGTTGAGATTGGGTATGTCGTAAATGCTCACGCAACACAAGGGGAGCTCTTTGTTCATGTCAAAGATATTCATCTTGAAAATTGGGAGGAGGATGCAACCGGTAATTTCTTGCCTCTCCTTGATAGCACATACAACATTGGTAGTTCAGGCTATACCGTATCGAACATTTTCACAAATGAAATCACAACAGCCAAAGTTGATTCAGACGCAACCACCGACCTCACTCTCGCAGCGGGAGGTACAGATTGGTGGGCGATAGATAGCACCTCAGGTCATTTTATCCCACAAGGAACAAGTGGCACACAAGATATCGGAGATGCGACACACCGAGTACAGAGTATCTATGTAGATGCTGTTTCTTCCGTTCATTTTGTCTATGACGATGGTGCAGGAAACACCAACAATGGAGGCAATCCATACGATTGGTCTTTGAATGTTGATGTGACAGATCCAGCCAGCCCTACTCTCAAGTTCAATGGACAAACATTGGGAGCTCAGAATCTTTCAGACCTCAACAATGACCTTGTTATTGATTGGACAGACATCAACAACACTCCCACAACAATCGCGGGATATGGCATTACGGATTCCCCTGATTCTCTCCTAGATTTGGGAATCGTTGATGGAACAAATGGACAAGTTCTCACCACAGATGGGGCAGGTGCTTTCACATTTCAAGATGCCTCAGGTGGAATTGCTTACACAGATCTTTCTGTCATCGAAAACGCCGCTAGTGGTATCGGAACCTTGTCTTACGATAATGCAGGAGTATTCACATACACACCTCCCGATAGAACAGAGATTGTGATGAATGACACCAAAGTCTATATTGACGATGATAATAGTGGTGCTCTCACAGATGGTCGGATTTATTTCCATAATAATGGTCAAGAGACTTGGCACATAACAAAGGAGGGGAATCTTATCAATGCAATTGACAATGCAAATCTTGGTAGCAACACCACGCCTCTTGGATCGGTTCATTCATATAGACATAATGTTCATTTTGATTCAAACAACAATCCAAGTCAAGATGGTATCTACTTTGAGGATAGTGTCACATCCAATTCCTACTTTGTTCTTAAAATGAACCAAACAACCAAGAGATTACAATTTGGAAGCAGCACATTGGCATACACCTCAGAGCTCGGTACAGGAGGGGGTGGTGGTGACACCATTGAGGACACAACCAATACAGCACCAGCTCGAATGGTCGCAGAGAGTAGTGCTACGGCAGGGGATGAATATATCGCCTTGACAGGACACATTATTCCTATAACCACCGAAACCTATGACTTAGGTTCTACAAATGAAAGGTTCAGAGACCTCTATCTTCAAGGGAACACAATCTATTTGGGCAACACACAAATCGGAAACGATGCCGATGGAGATTTCACCATTGATACAGCGAAAGTTGCCAAAGAGTTGTTGGCTACCGATCCTATTGTCGGAGCTTCTATTGCAAGAGAGAATCTCCTTGATCCTTTCAACATAGATTTCTCTACGCTAGATAGCACAGGAACAACTGTTGATTTTAGTGGTTCAACGGCTGTTCAAGTAGAAGGTACTTTTGTTTCCGATTTGCAAGTGAGTATTATTGATGTTCCCGATAAAGTCTATAAAAAGGATGATCCAAATCGAACTTTCACAGAGGTAGGTTCGTTTGGTACTCCTGATTACGACAGAAAAGGCTTAGAGTTCACACTTACTTTCAATGCTTGGGACACCAATTTAGGGACAGCTCCTGCAAATGTAATGATTTCTGTTGTTGATATATACAATGATCACCTTGCCGTTGTGGGTGACTTCTCGAATGTAGAAATGATACTTTCTTTTGATTTAGATCCAAATATTGTTGCAAATGGAGGAACCCAAACTTTCAACACTATCGCAAAAGCCCCTGTTATCTTTGATTCGTTTAGTGGTGAAACGGGTTATCCTGAAAGATTTTACTTTGATAACTATGTAAAAATAGGAAAAATGTCTAGAAAATGTATGGTTTTTGTGGGGTTCAATAGCACAGGACTACTTTACGATAACAATGCAAAATTTCGGATAGATGTGGGTATTCCTACAAATGGTGAGGTGTTGGAGTTTAAGTATCCTTACAACGAACAAGTCTATGTCTATAAAATAGACTACCGTAATGATGGGAGTCCAAATGATACTACATTCACACTAACCTCATCAGCAGCAACAGAAACAACACCTTTGATAGAAACCTATGATGCCGTCTTTGATTTCACAGGGATGACCGCCACTCAAATATTTGATGCGACGCTTGATCTGCTTAATACTGCTACGAACACAACAAATGGTCTTGCAGAGTTGGACAACTCTGTGGATATACAACCAAATGGTGTTCTTCTCATAGATGATTCATCTACTACACCAAGAAGATTTACTGTATATGTGCAAACACCTCCACCTTTCGGACCAACTTCAATCACAATAGTTTCTACTCCATCGGGTTGGTTGTTTTCCGAGAGTGAATTTAGTGGTGATCCTCCTGCAAGCCAAATAACGGGACAAGGCGCGTCTCTTGTCGTTGAGCTTGCACCTGATGAACCTCTTGAAAGAGAAACTCTTTTTGAAAAAAACATCAGAACCCCACAAATAGCGACAAACCGAATATCTCTCCGAGCAGAATTGGAGGAGTCTGGTTCCCCCCATAATGTGAATAACGCAACCATAGAGTTCCAAACCATCGGTAGATCCGCTACAAGGCTCGGTGTTTCTGTGATAGATTTCACACCTAATGTAAATGGCAACTATGGTTGGACAGGAAGCGATCAAGATAATTTGGAAATAATCCGAAAAACAAGAAACTTCGGCGTGCTAACGGCGGGCATAAACAGCAATATCGGTCGGTATTCAACTTTTGAGTTTGTTGGGTTCTCAACGGACGGAATTGGAATAGGGGCGAGCCGATCACTCAATGAGGGAGAGTTACATGTCAATTTTGCAACAGACTTTCAAGGGCTATTTGGAGCCGTACCCAAGTTTGGGTATGTGAGTTCAGGTGCCGCTTTGGTTTCAGCCGCGACTTCATTTCATGGAAACGAAAATGTCGTAGAATATGTTGATGGAGATGTTCTATTAACACCAATGGTCGGAAACAAGGTAGTTCATTTAGGATTGGGTGGTTCTCAGCAAATCCTTGACTTTAACGAACAAATCTATGTTGAAGCACACCAAAACGATTTTCGCATTGGAACCACTCCTAGTGTGACTGCCACAACGAGTGGAAATACAGGCACTTATACATTCACAAAGGATACTCCAAATGAGGAGTTATTCTCTGTTAGAGGGGATGCTCGGCGTGTGACAATCAATCCTTTTGTTACAAGAGAATTAAACCAAGAAGTTAGTGGTTCAGGGGCGAAATTCCGAAATCTTGAAAGAGCTGCTGTTTTTAGTAATGGTGGGCTTTTAACCGTTCGAGAGCCATTAGGCACAACTAATGATAACAATACTAGAGTTCTTGGTACAATCGCTAGTTTCGATAGGGAGTTTGACGCGGGTTCTCTCACATTGACCGATAATTGGTATATACAACAAAACTACAATATCAATCTTGTTGAAACCGATGCAAATGGTGTAAAGAGTCTTAATAGTGCAACCAATATCTTGGCGACAAATAACTCTTTGGTGACCTTTAGAGCTCAACCAACAAATTTAAACTTGACAGAAACCATCTCCAATAGCGAGTATCGTGGGGAATATTCCTATACGGTTCTTGACACAACAGGTGATGGGGTGACTTTCACTCAACGCAAAATCTTGACAGGAAACAAGAAGAAACACCTTATGTATAGTGGTTTGCAACTTGGCGTAGTGGCAGACCAAGTGATCAATGGAGAGTACGAAACGACCATAACAGACTATGGTATGATGGGGAGTGATGCGGATTACAATCCTATTGTGTTGAAGCGAGCAGGTTGGGTTCAAGTAGGCTTGAGTAGAAACGACAACACACCTAATGGCTATGAGATACTCCCCGCACGAAATGGGGTATATGTCAATCTTGGAAACACCACAAATACCATTTCTGTTCATCTGAACCCTGCACTCACCGCTGCAGGTCATAAGTACCATTGGGATATGGGTGACAATTTCACAATATATAATGAAAATGCCCAAACATTAACGGTAACCTTTACAGATGCTGGTGGAGATCCCTCTATTCCTGTGGTTCAACCTTTCCTCCAAGCGACAAGTGGGCAATTAGGTAATTTTGTAAACTCCATTAGTATTCCAACAAGTCGCTTTGCTGTGTTTATGCTGACAAGACCAAGAGATCCTCTACTAGGCGATTATGAGCTGTTTCAAGTTGTTGTTAAATAAGAGGTGATACAATGCTTTTCCTACCCAATAATACAACATCTACATATGGGTATGGTGGATATGGATTTACATCTTATGGTGCGATTGGAATTGGTCCAACCTTTGCCATTGTGGGAGGCTATGGAGGTAGTCCGACCACCTATGGCTATGGGGGTTGGACAATTATGCCTCGCCCTCCCATCAATGTTGATGGGGGGTACGGGGGCTTAGAGTATGGTCTAGGTGCGTATGGTTCAAAGGAACATCTGCCACCTCAAGTGAGCTCTGCGACAAGCCTTGATGGAAACCACATCAAGGTTTTCTTTAATGAACCTCTCTTGATAGATTCTGACCTCTCCGATCCGACCAACTACACAATCACACCCACATTGGGTGCAAATGTGACCGTTCTCTCTGTTGAGGTCATTGAGGATGATGAAACGACCTACGAGAATGACATCACACATACAGGCTCAAGTGCTGTCATTCTCACACATTCAGGAACGACATTGGGTGGCACATACGAGGTGGCTGTTCAAGGTGTCAAAGACATCTCCCACAATGAGATAGATTCTGAGTCGCCCACATCAAAAGCACTCTTTCTAGCACTTGGAACGGAAACGACCATTACGGGAATCTCAAATGATGGAGATTTCATTCTGACTTTCTCCGAATCAATGGCAGAGGGAACAGAGGATTTCTCCAACTATGGGATAGAAAGTTCGTATCCTGTGACACCCATAGAAAAAAGCATCTCTCAAACAACGCCAAATTCTGTCCGATTGGAATACACAGGAATCACCACAACCGATTACAACATCCAATTGGGAGAAACCTCCGCTATCACCATCGAGAGTGATTATGTTGTCAATGGCACAGTGGAGAGAATACAAGGAAATCTTTGGGTATCGAAAGAACAGAACGATTCCTTTGACATTCATTGGTCGGACACCAATTCCCCCTTGAAGATTCTCCCCAATTCTTCTTTTACGGCAAGTGTTTCTTTCGATTTCTCTAGGGCTCACATTCGTCCTTATTATCTGACACAACCCATCGGAGAGATTTTTGTGTCCGATGGTGCGATTGAGATCGCTTTGATTCTCAGACAAACAAGTGGTCAAGATGTCATTGAGTTCTCAAGTGGAGGCACAGCGGTAATAATTCCTACCACTTGGAGTCAAAACCGTACAGATATTTTGCTGGTTCGGAACGACCTCTATGATTTCTATGCCTTGATTATCAATGGGGTTTGTGTCCTCTCTGTTCCTGTTGGTTCTGTCACAGGAGCGGACATACATGGGGTTGGTATCACAATGGTACTCAATCCCTATTATCGCATACTCCAATTCCCTATCTTTGACCTTGATTTTACAGCAAGTCAAACGATATACACCACATCGGGAAATTTCATCAACAACTCTATTCTGACAATCAGAGGTGCGAGCTCTCATCTCCAAGAGATTCTCTTAACGGAACACGGACCATTGACAAAGGATTGGGGAGATAGCACTCCCGCGACCAAACAAGATGTCGTTGTTCGAGTCAATGGGGTTTCGGTCGAGATTGGTTCTGTCAATCCATACGAGGGTGCGATTATGCCTCTCATTCCGATTCCCTTGATGCCCATTGGAATGATTGATGTTGAGCTGGACTACCAATGGCACAACAACCCAATGATGACATTCGCTGGGCTCAACACAGAGGGCTTGACTCTCAACAAATGGGATAGGGCGAATCATCTCCACAATACAATAACGAATCACGAAGAAATCGGTGTGGCACACATTGGTCGATTCCCCTTTGGGTTGGTACTCCCCTCGTTAGACACAAGACCTGCACCTAGATTGGTTTCGCATAGATACATCGGATACGAACGAGATTACTCTGCGGTTTTGAACTCTCCGACAACTATGAGGCTCAACCAAGATCCACATAGGGTTGCCATTCCTGAACTTTCGGAACGAATCACAGGGGAGAGAACATCTTTTGATGGAACGGAATCTCCTCTCGACACTTGGAATCTATTTGGCACGATATCGGAAGATGTCATTGGAGATGGCACATACAGAATGTCAGGTGGCGGCTTGATTTACCAAGATGTTGAGTATGTCTTTCCAAAGAGCTCGGTCGTTGCCGCTCGTTTCCAAGTAGAAGAATATGAACTGTTTGGTGTCTTTACGGGGGTGGGCTTTGGTGTCAAGACTCTCAATGAACTTTATATGGTTGGTTTGCTAGAGATTAACTCTGTGAAACATCTCGGTGTTTTACAAAACCTTGATGAACCAAATGAACTTTCTTCTTGGAATCTTGGATTAGAATACTCAGTAGAGCTGTTGGCACAAGATAAATTTTCGATTCCAACCAGCGATTATCCTGTTCTCCCCTCTGCATCTCAAGTGCGATTCCAAGTCATTGGCGGCACACAAGAGGGTGTCTATGAGGTCATTGAGGCAATCAACCAAACAGATGGCACAACAACGGTGACGGTGTCGCCACCTTTCCCTGCCGATAAAGGACTCTTTGGGAACAGTCCTGTTCGGATTTATTTTGAACATCTCTTTGATCAGAACCAAACCTATCGCCTTGTAGCGAACAGCGACACAAAAGAAATCCAAGTGTATCTTGGAGGTGCGATTTCAGGGCTTGCGATCTCAACGACCAGCGAGGCACGACCTGTCCGTAGCGATGAGAACTTTGGCTTTGACGAGGGAATCTTTTGGGGTGTTCTAGGAGATCAATTCGCCACATTGAGAATGTCTCTTTTCCAATATGGTACGACACCGAAATATGCCCTCCAACATTCAAGAGGTATTGTTGTTGCTGAGCATTTCGCTGAGTTGCCGAGTGATTGGTTCGTCTTGGGTGATTATGGGATGCCCTCCATTCAAACGGACGAGATGAATCTCAAAACTTGGGATGGATACACATACAATCGAGTTGAACCTTTCTTCAATATTGAGTTGTTGTCCGACACCGATTTCTTTTTCTCTGCCGAGAAAGGAACAGCACAGGTCATTGTGGATGACACCGAGCGAGAGATTATTTTTCAGAATCTTCTCTATGAGATCTTGGGTTCAGGGGAGAAAGCCCTTGTTCTCTTACACGAAGAAATCTTGTCAGGAAAGTATTTTCCGAGCGACATCGGATGGGTTGGAGAAAGTTCAGAGATACAAAAGTTCAATGACAAGTATGAAATCTTGAGTCAAGTTTCTACGCCAAGCCCATTTCCAAATCCCACTTGCGATTTCAATCCTCCAAGATACGAAATCACAAAAGAAATCCCAAACAACAATCGAGGCTTGGACATTGAGTTTTCGATTAAATGTGTCACAAGCGAGGTTGGGCGAGAGTTTCCGACTCTCTTTGTTTCACAACAGAGTGGGGAGATTGTCTTTGAGCTGACACCTACAGGATACCAATTAGGTACTCGTTCTGTTGTGGTGCTTACAGACACCTTTTCACATCTTGGCGAGTTCCATACCTATCTCTTGAAAGCCAATGTTGAAACCAACACATTGAGTGTTCTAATAGATGGTGTTGTGGCACACATTCTTGTTCTTTCTGATTTTGTAGGAAGTGGCACAGAATCAAAAGTTCAATTCGCCACAGAGCAACACACTATTCTTGACTACTTGACGATAAATGAACGCGCCTTGTCTAGTTATCGGAGAACATTGGGTATTCTCCGAGAGGGTTCAATGTCGGACATTGATTCGTGGGAGATTCCTAGAACGGATAATTTCTATGCACCGAACAGCTCGACCTATTCTGTCATTGAGGAAATGGATTGGAGAAATGAACTTTGGGTACGGCTTCACAGAGATGCAACATGGGGAGTGACACTCCTCAGACCTGACATCCCACCTCCTCCATATTTTACAGGGGAGTTCGCAACAGAAACGACCGAACCCTCCGCTGGTTGGATAAACATTGAGTACCGAGATTTACCAAAGTCCAATAGAGATATGGGATTTGTTTCTTTCGGTGCATTGGGAGTAGCGAATACACAATGGGATTTGGTACGAAACAGATTGTATCTGACAGCCTACGAGGATCATCGTTCTCCGAACCACATGGTGCTCAATCAATACAATGTTCTGACAAGTGACGAGAGAAGAAAAGACATCTCCATTGAGGTCGTTGAGGTAGAATCTCTCTCAAACCAAGTGGTGTCTTTGATTCCATCAAATATCTTTGGAAACCGAGTGTTCAGTGTGGTGATTGGAGATTATGTCGCCCCTCTTTCTGCGTGGTATTTCGATGAAGAAAGCCAAACGATATTCTTCCACAATCCTGTTCGCTTTACGGACGACAATGTGCCGATGTTCGATGGCACAATTGGGAATATTCACGAACATTATTTTGCGAGAGTTTCTTTCTCTCCCTCTAAGACGAGAACAAAGACCTATCTTGAAGCTCAAGAAACCTCTACATCTGTCACTCTCTTGAACGAGGGAACACCTCCCGTTCCTATGTCGCAAATAAGAGATGCCATCAGAGAACTTGTCTTTGGCTCAGGAATCAATGTCCCTCAAGATTGGCTCAATACCGATCCTGATTTCTATCTGAACGATCCCTCTCGTTCAATTCAATTCAGAGATCCCTCCGATGCCAAATATGAAGATTTGGAATTCATTACCAAACAGACATCTGACGAAGAACCGATTGAATTCGCTTGCGATGATTTCAATGCCATTGAGATAGAGGGGACAGATTATGGAGAAACAATCGTTCCCATCAAACAAGGTGTCCAACAAGTTGGAAATATCCTACATCTATCGGGTGGCTTGTATCGAGGTGGGAATCTTGGAGGCACAAATGCCGTAATCTTGCCAAATATGGCAAACCATTCGGGAGTGGGTGCGAATAACCAACAAGTAGGAATCCATCTCAAAGATTTCCAAGAGGATTCTTTTGGGAACATAAGCGATGGAGAATCTTGTACGGGAGTAATGACCGACTATGCGAATCTCTATTCGCACATAGCCCCTTGGGGTTCAATGATTGCCCTTTCACAGAACTCTTTATTATATGGTGCGAGTTCTGTTCAACCAAGTGGAGTGCCAGCGTCAGGAATGGGTATGATAGCACAAGGTGGAAATCCTTTACCTCAACCTACGATCACATCAATAACATTTCCATAATCCTTCTATCAAACATAAGAGATAGCAAACCCGTACCATTTTGCGTGGAGAATAAAAAATGAAAAGAGATTTTATCAATAAGCCGAAAGAAAAAACAGAGATTGGATTCGCTCTCTCTAAGTTTGAACAAATGATGTCGCCCTCGCAAGGCTCAATCATCTTTGAGATGACAGACACCATTACGGGTGAGGTCACACGCTTTGAGAAAAAGAATGTGATCACTCTTGATGCTGGAATCCACGCAGCGAGGCTATTCAAGGACAATCAAGAGCCGAACTTTGGTTGCTATATGTTGGCTGTTGGAACAGGTGCTACGGGATCACTCCTTTCTCCTGATGCCCCTGATCCAAAGCAACGAAAACTCAACAATGAGATTGAGAGAAAGAGTTTTGCTAGTGTGACTTTCAGAGATTCCGTTGGAAACGCGGTCGCCTATCCTACAAACATTGTGGATTTCACTTGTGTGTATGGAGAAGCTGAAGCTGTTGGACCACTTAACGAGATGGGGTTGATTTCTCCTCTCTCTGCGAATCCCTCTCAGAAAACACCTAACCCAAACAATTTTCCAACGAGAGATGTGACGATTGACCTCACTCAATACGATGTGTTGTTGAACTATTTGACATTCGGTGTCATTACCAAGCCATCAACAGCGACCTTGAGCATCACATGGCGATTGACATTCTAATTGGGTTGAGATTTTTGGACATTATGGAGATATAAAATGGCGATAAAGAATAAGTACTATACAGGATCGAGTGTTTCACGAGATTTGCCAACGGGCGAACGATCCTTTGAACAAGTGGTGTATCAGAGTGGGAAACCTATCCTTGATGCAGAGCTCAATCACGATCAAGATATTAAGAACGAGATTCAAAAGGTCATTTCGGACAGACATCTCCCATCGGGATTCTTCCGACATCAAACTCGTAGAGAAAACGACCTCCTTGATTATGAATTCATTACCGATCCTACCGATCCAAACTTTGTCGCCAATGCCTTTTGGTTGGATAAGATTACCGCTCTTGTCGCTGGTATGCCTATCGTTGTGGAATATACCAATACAGACAGAGAGGGGAAGAATCTCATTCAACTCCAAGCACCGACTGTTTTTGATGGTTCGCCTCCTACGGTCAAGAGAACAGACTTTGTGTTCTTAGAGGTGTGGCGATCTCTTGTTTCTCCCTCCGCAAAGGCAAATGGCTTGGTACAAGTTGTCAATAACGCTAGTATCAATGCAGGTGACATTGTAGAGATCAATGGAGAAAATTTCATCGCTACCGTTGGTATTCCTGTCGCCTTTGAGTTCGCCATTGGAGCGAACGAAATAGCGACCGCAGCCAATCTCGCTAGTGCCATCACAAACGATTCGTCTTTTACCTATGCCTATGCAAACGGAACAGACACAATCACAATCATATCCAAGTTCGCTGGTACGGTCGGAAATGCCTATACTCTCTCAACGACCAATGCAGGTTCGTTCATTGTAAGTGGTGCGACTCTCTCAGGTGGTGTAGATGAGGACAATAAGCCTGACCAAGACCACATCTATCGACATGGAAACAATGACAGCTCTGTGGCTGTTGCCTTTGAGGACGATCTCCAAGATCCGATTATCAACACAGAATCAACAAAACGAGTACAAGTTCAATATCGTATTCGAGTGACAGGAAACACAGAAGCGGTCAATTACAAGACACAAGCCGATGGGTTTTCTAGTCCAAACATTTTCGCACAAGGCGGTCAAGGTACTCCCAATGTTTCTTATCCTTTTGTTCGAGCCGATGGTTCAAGTTCTTCTCTTAGTTCTGACGCAAGCGCCTATGACATTATCGACAATGGTCTATTTATTGCGGGTGATGGTTCTAGCACCGCGTCGTCTGATTTAGATTCGGTCGATGGTTTTGTCTATGCCATTCCCATCTGTTTCATTCACCGAAGAAATGATGCTTGGAATAATGGGGCAGGGAGTGGTTTTGATCCTCAGAACAACACAAATGGTGGCTTGAGTTATACCCACACAGGATTTGTCAATACACAAGTGGGTTCGATACCAGCGGGAGATAGCGACAGACCTGATGGCTACTTTGCAGATGTCTTAGAAGAAACAGACCTCCTTGATCTCAGACGACATATCGCACCGAATGGTGTTGATTTGGCAGCCGAGCTCCAATACCAAATGAAATGCCTCCTTGATGGGAACTATCGAACTTGGAGTATTGACACCGCCGATAAGCAAACTCTCGGTGCTGGTTCGGGAGATGTTTCGACTCGTCATCTTGTCTGTAATGAAATCGGTCGTGATTCTGCTCATGGTGGAAACCCTGTCATTTCAGGAGATACAACTAGAGGAGATACCATCGCCAACTTTGACCATGTTCGTAGAAGATTTGGCGACCAACCCGTAGTGGAACGGGCTGTCTTTACTTTCAGACCAATACAACCTCAAGCGGCTTTCGCTGGTCGTTATGTTGAACAGATTATCCCTGCCGAGAAAAATTGGACAGAGGGAGATAGATTACATCTTGATATTTCTTCTCTCAATGCGACCACATTGGGTGAGTGGGATCCCGCCACTGAAACCTATACAGGATCAGGAAGTCATAATGCAAGCATAGCGGACTTTGCCCCTCCCCTTGTGACAATCACAGACATTCTCGTTTGTATTCACGATGATGGAAATTATGTGAGTGCGATTGACAAGACCGTACAAATCAAACAAGTAGAGGGATTGGGAACAGACCATGTGATTATCACACTTGATAAGAACCCATCACTTGCGAACGCAGGTGGTACGATCACAACGGATTACGAGATCGTTCAAGATGTTACCTCTGCGCCAAGTGCTTCAAGCGGCAGAAGAATTTTCATTGAGTATGAAATCACATACCCTGCGGGACATGGCATTACAGACACCCCTGATTTACTCCTTGAGCCTGACAATACGGTCTATCCTGTGGGTGCTGTCCTAGAGAATGATTTCTCTTTTGGTTCTTCTCAACAACCCCTTGATACAAATGGCTTGTTAGAACCTGTTTATCGAGAGGGTTTTCGAGAAGTGATGGTCGAATATCAAGCGTTGGACGCCTCATCAGGAAAGTTTAGTGGTGTTGCTATCACAGATGAGTTCGTGAGCGATAGTGCATTAGAACTTACGGGTTGGAGAAGATTCTATGAGAATAGGGCGATGACCGTCACCGATTTGAAAGATGGTTTCGTTCGTCCTTTGGATTTGACTCAATGCGAGTTTGGTGCAAGTACAAGAAAGTTGAAGATTGATGGGGGAGGCACATACGGACCTTTCTCAGGACAACAAACCCTTGTACAAGTTGAATACACAGCTCAAGATGCCATTCCCAATTATGGTGCAGCGGGAGGGGGCTATCAAATCTCTCTCTATTATCGTTCAAATGCACCTCAGACTTGTGGTACTCGTGAGGGAGTCTTGACCGAGCTTCCTGTAAATCTTGAGGTGACTCCTCTTATTATGAGCCACGAACTTTGGAGTGGTGCTGTCGGAATGGGTTCTGTTGAGTTGCCATTCCCATACATCGCCCCTCTCGATCAGATTCCTATCAATGATGGGGGTGTTGGTTCATTTGTTGGTGAGTGGTACTTTATGGCGACCGCCCAAATCAGCATTGACGATTTCAATGCCGATACAGGATTGTTGAATCTACACGCTTTTGTGCCAGCGGACGGAACACAAAACTACACATTCAACACCACACGAAAAGACACAGAGTTCCGAGCCTACTATGCGGTGAGTGATGTCAATTCATATAGACCAACGGTATTCACTCAAGAACTCTCAGGAATCAATCGACATAAGTGCTTTGTGCCATTCCTTGCAAAGGCGACACAAGACACACCCCTTTTCCGAAAGGGTGAGGTGTTGTTGATGGTTCTCTCTCGGTGGGCTGAGTTGGACTCTGAGAATAATATCGTTTTTGCCGATACCGACAACAGAACTTGTGTGGGTGTCTATCGTACAAAGAATTTATTGATACTTGCTGGAGATTAAGAATATGCCTAGAAAACTAGACCCCTCAAAGATTAAAACAGGAACAGGACTAGCCCCCTCCGATAGTATTGAGGGCAACGCCTTTGTTGGCACATCCATTACGGGTGCGGACAGCAATACATTAGGAGCCCATCTCAATGATCCTACTGATGCCCATGACGCATCTGCCATTTCGATTGATGGAGTGCCAACGGGTATTTTTGAAACAGACAATGTTGAGGGTGCATTGGACGAGTTGAGTGGTCTTGTGCCTCCGAGACCACCGACAATTGGAAATAAGAAAACCTATATGTCCTTTACGGGAGTTCCCGATTGGGGTGTTCTGAAATTAGGCGATGCTGGTCTAGTGGAGAGAGGGATTCTTTCTTCTAGTGTTCTTTCTCCATACATCTATCCATACTATCACGAATACACACAAGCCTTTTGGGTAGATCAACCAACACCTCGTGGGAATGACATACAAAGCGATAGCATTTTCAATGTTGAGGATGCCACCTATCGAGGAGGTGGTCTAGGAAAGACCTTTGCGGGTGGGTTCAATAGAAACAACACACATACCATAGAGAGCTTCAACTTGTACGAAACAACAGGATCAGCAAGAGAAGTTATCATTAGTGGGTCTTTGTTCCCTGCCGATAGGGGGACATTGGGTATTTTTTACATTCCTGAGGGTGGAACAATCAACGACATTGAGTGCCTCGCTGCTATCAATTGTGGTCAAGGAATCCTAGACGAATGTGATGGAAAATTTGGAGGAATCTTCACGATTGCAACCAATGACGACATCTATGATTATCCCTCTGCCGCCACAGGACAATACGACTTGTCAGAATTGCATACGGGTTATGTACGAGGAACAGATCGAGATATCTCTAGTGTTACTCCAAGTGGTTCTCTTGCTGTTGTCACTTGCACCACAAACCACAATCTTGTTGCGGGAAATCAAGTGTTCATTCAAGGGTGTGATGCGGTTCCTGACATCAATGGATACAACACTATTGTGGATGTGACATCTGTTACGGAGTTTAGGATTATGCCAAGTGGGGTTATCACAGCCAATGGTACAACGGGAACGGTCGGCACATCTTTGACTCCAGCTTCTTTCAATCCAGCCAATGCGGACAATAGTGCTGGACAGGTTCGATTGGGATATACCATTTTGGGTGGAACAACCTCCTCTGCCGCACCTACGGATGTTTCCTTTGTAGATGGGAGAAATGACAACAACTTTTTCCGATATCGCTTACCCTATCTTGAAAACTATGCTTCTTTGATCTACACCCCCGAAAATCATCAACCAAGATACTTTGAGAAGCCCTCTGTTTCACTTGACCCCTCAACGGATTTGACACTTGCGGGGAACTATGAGGGATTCACAAAGGACTATTGGACATTCCAATTGGCGAGATATCGCCATAAGGTTGAGTTGCCTTTCACATCTCTAGCGGGAGAGAAAGGTTCGTTGTTAATGTTGCATTTCAAGAAAGAAACTTTCTTTGAAGATCTTGTGACCGATAAGAACGCACCAGCTCCCGAACGCTTGTATTCTGCCAATCTTATTAATTGGACAAATATTGAGAGTGATCTCAATATCTACAACACATCTCCTGAGGGGCAAACCACATCTTCAAGTGCATACAATATCTTGAAATCTCGTATCTATGAAGATCATAGTGGTACGGTCGCCCCTGTTCTTTCGGGTTCATATCTCTTGAACAGAACGATTGACGAGGTGTATTATGTGAGTGGTGTTGCTTATTTCAGACCACATCCAACAGCGGGTGTTCCTCTCCGATTTGAGAATGTTGCTTTCTCTGTGTCGAATCTTTTTGATGACACTTTCCGATTGGGTAAATGTGACAACGCAACAGAAGCAACAAACGAGATGCTTCACCCTGATCCAACATCCCTTTGGTTGGGTTCTTATGGTACTAATTTCACTATCCCTGTTGGAGGACATGGGAGAAGAAACATTACCAAATCTTCAATGGTTGAGATCAAGTACTCTCTATTGGGTTCTTTTGACCTATCAAACCCACCCCCTGCTGGTGCTGTAGGTAATTTCGCAGCACCCACAACGGCACATTATGTTGTTGCTGGAGATGAAACTCCGACTTTCTGTGCCAACGCAAAAATCCGAGCCTTTGCAAAGCGACCTCTCTTGCACGATTCTACGGGATACATTGTTGGAAATACTCTTTCGGAATTTAGTGGTGATACCATTATGATCCATAGTGCTAGTTCCACCTCTGCATATCGTACTACGAGTATGAACTTTACATCATATAAAGACACAAAAGAACTTTTCTTAGATGAAACATACCGTTGGAGATGGGATTTTGGGAGTGCTGCCTCTCTTATTGCAAGTGGTGACCTTTCCACAACCGATGAATACGACAGACTCTTTGGTGCAGGATTGCCAACGGTCGGTGTGATAGATATTCCTGTTCAAGTTTCATTGGGTGGTGCATTTACACCTGCCTCTTTTCATTATATGGGAGATCACGAGATTCCATTAGATGCGACAAGATTAGAAGCACAAGTGGCGGGATTTCCTGATAGAAACCCTCCTTTGAGTGATGGTGTCAAAACCGCTATACCTCAAAGTGGTATTCTGAGATATCCACAAGTGGATTACTCCACAGGACATCGACCAAGTATCACAAGGAATGATCTCTCCACATACAACCAACCTGATTATAGTGGTCTTTTGGGGGATCGTGTGTTCATCCGAGCCTTTGACCTCGCCTTTTCAAGACATACTGTTCCTTTGCCTGAGGCGATTGGTTCGACTTTCTTCAAGATAAGAATACATGGTGTTGAACTTGAGGATTTCGCTTGGGCTGGAGGTGCGACAGCAGGTAGTGCTGGGCTTGCCATTTTCGTGAAGCTCGCGGGATTGACAACTTGGATGGACATTGGTCGTCTTGATGGTAGTGGTCCTAGCAAACAAGATGCGTTCTCAGATGGTGCTGGTTGCCAAGTGAATGATCCAACCGAAACGAAGAATGGGGTTAATCCTGACACAGGGATTGTCTATTCAGATGTGTTGATTCACACAGGAACAAGTGCGAGTATTTACGAGAACTCTTTTGGAGAGGCACCCATTCTTGTCAAGGTAGTCATAAAGGATTCTTCCGCTGGGCGTGACTTGAACTTTGAACAAGGTGGTTCTGTTAGCTCTGTGCAATATATTCGAGGCTTGACGGGGATTGAGATTATTCGTCCTGAATAGTCTTTCTATAAAACAAAGGTGTGTAATTCCTCCTTGCTTATTTTGATTGAAAGGTAAAAGAATTCTCTCAATAAGCCTCTTGGTATCATAATGGTGTCAGGAGGTTTTTTAATTTCTCTATATTGTGAATTGAATAACCTCTCTATATTCACAAGCATACGAGAACGAAACCCTATCAAATGGTGAGATGTAAATTATGAGTAGCAAGTATTGGTCTAAGAAAGTTGAAACAAAGACAACAAATGAATCTTGGCAAGAACCTTTTTCAAGAGAAACAACGGTATCACCAAGATCAATCCAAGCCCTAGATACACTATTGAACTTTTCGGGATCTTGGGCAGCAGCCTATTCAAATGGGTACTCTACACGCACAACAGAGGGCACTGTCCAAAATAGCAACGAAACACCAAACAACCCTCGATGGCGAGTAAGCAAATTAGGTCTTGATGGATTCCCTGAGCTGAACTTTATTCCATACAACTACCGAACCAATGCTCTTGGTAGCAAAGGTGGTTCTCTCATTGGTCACCCTATCTCTTTCTCTATTGTCGGACCAACACTCAAGACAATATATAACGATTGGGAATGGACAGTAGATGCAACAGGCAACTCTCTCACACTTGTTTCTCCTAGTGGTGCGACACTCACAGACATCTATGGTGATATCTCCAATTTGGTGAATGAGGGCAAGTTGTTTCTGACCATTACAGAAACGGGTGCTATTCGGAAACCAACAGGTGTGGGTGTCACAATTGATGGAATGTTGTCCGCTGGTTTTGATGGTCTGTACCCCAAAGAAGAATATGGAGAAGCCGCCAAGTTTGAGATTTTCCGAGTTGTTGAGTTTGGGGGGAACAAGATTGACCTTGATCCCAATAAGCGATTAGAAACTTTCTTTGAGATTCCAACAGATGCTCGAATCAAATCTCTCACCTTTTTCCAACCCTATGTGACTCGTCTTGCGGCTGTTCCTAGTAGTGGAGAAAAGGGTGCTGAGAAAGTCTTTATGGTCGTTTCTCCTGAGCACTCCGCTTTCAACGATCTTCACGAACCAAAAAATATACAGACCGAACCTTTCAACGCTCGATATGCTAGTGCAGATCAAGTGGGATTCAAACTCCCCATACCTATTCCAAATAAGACCTTGAGTGGTACTCTCGAAAGCACAGACAACAATGCAAGTAAGTCTGATGGCGCGGGTGTTTTCCGAATCTATGGATTACCAAGTGGGCATAACATTGTTCAGAATAGAGACATCATCCATATCACCGATGTTGTGCTTCACGAATTGGCTGGAACAGAAAATTTCGACAGCAAAGAATTGCTTGGTTGGTTTGAGGTTCTTGAGGCGGGTTCTGATTTCATTCAACTCCGTAAGGAGATAGAGGTAGATCCAAATACAGGACTCCCCTCTTTTGCTGAGAATCTATTCCTAGACAAGACCGCTTTGTCAGGAGCAGCGGATGTCAGAGTTACTTTTTCTGTTCATTCTCCTGTGTCCGATATTTTTGAGGGCGAGTTCAATGTCGATAAGATTGAGGCTTGTCGTTTGAAGAATCTGATTGATCCTGCGTGGGTTGATAGAACCACAAAGCAAGTCAATGACGACCAAGCGGGAACTCTCTATGGGGGTTCTCCCGCTAGAGCTGATCGAGCCATCTTCACAACAAACTCCTATGGGAGTTCCTATGCCGATGCGGGTTCTCTCCTTGATCTTGGTTTCCGAATGGTTCTATTCCCCGCCAAAGAGGTGGGTGGGAAAGCTGTTCCTGATTTCAGCAAGCCAATCACATCTCTCGAAACGAACATTGATCCCTCCAACACAACCGAGAAGCAAACCATCACCGTTGATTATAGTGCTGGTACGGTCACTCTCTCTCACGCACCGACAAGGGGTGGAACAATCAATCCAAATGGTATCGCTGGCGCTGCCGTAGGTGGAAACAATACTCGTGGAGAGATCGTTCTCTTTGCCGCTTGTGTTCCTTTCTCAATGGAAGAAGGACAAACAGGTGTGGGTGTTTCTATCTCAGGTGGTGATTTGTCTAGTGCTGATCATGGCTACGAAGAAATCAATTTCAAATCCACATTGGGCGAGCAAGTCTATCTTCAAGTTATAGGTGGTTCTAATACCAATCCAACCGTTGTTTCAAGACAACCTTTACCACCGAGAGGTCGTATCTCTTTGGTAGATAAGCTCAATGATTACCCAAATGATAGCACACATTGGAGTGCTCGCTTTGGCAACACTCACAGAGAGGGGGTTGATTTTGGATATTCGCTTGCCGTTTTAATGACGAAACAACCTACAAATAATGGCTATGTTTATCTCTATACACTACAAGGATTGTTCTCGGTCGCCTTGTCTGTTTTTGATATTACTCTCCACGATTTTGTATTGCGAAAGGAGAACCCTAATTTTCTCTCCTTGTCAGAGGACACCTCCTATGGTTCGGCTTGGAGAAGCGATAGTATTCGATTCGCCTATGCAGATTTGACAGCCAATCCCGATGGCTCTGTGACCGTAATGCCCACAGCGGTTGCTGGTCCTGCTCAAGAGCTTCGAGGCTTATTTCCATTAGGGAGTGACCTTGAACTTGGTCGTGTTTCTTTCCAAAGAAACACACAACGATGGGTTGTTTCTTCAAAGCCTAGTGTTGAAAATGACTCTCATCAAGTAGGTTTTGAGGTTCTTCGAGGGAAAGCCTATGTGTCCGACAGAGATTACTTGGAAGGAATCGAAACACCTCGCCCCGTAATCTCGTTGGCGAAAGACATCACATTGAGTACGACAGGGGCTGAGGCACTATTTTTCTTTGATATTGCTACAACTCCTTTCCATAACTTTGATTTACAAAGATTCTCTAATGCTTTTCTATCGGGTGGTACAAGTAATGACATTGGTGCGAAAGCCCTTGTTGTGGGGCAATCGGTCGCCTCACAAGAAATCAATTGGAGAGGCTTTTCCTTTGATGGGCATCGTTTTGTTGTTGCTGTCAAACTCTATGATGGAACAGACAAATATAACGAGGGACCAAACAACCCTATCCATTGGATATCTGTTGAAATACCAACGGGATCTTCTCTCCTTGATGTTCGCAATTTATTGAGCGCACAGTTCAATCGCCTTGACGAAACAGGTTCTATCTCTTTCTCATCTTACATCACAGAGGACTTGAGTGACCGATTGGTTCTTACAGAGAGATTCATAGAGGTGATGCCCTCTCAGCCAATGTTGAAATCTGCGGATATTTTGGTGGGGAGTGGTTTTAACATTCCTGAAGGTCGTATGGTCGTTACGGTCAAGTCTGCCGATCCAAGACACCCTGAACGATGGATTACGGTTCCTTTAGAGGTGGAAGCACTCTCAAGTAGCAATCCGATTGAGATAGCGGCACACCTCAATCGACCTCTTTATGACAGAAATCATCCAAAATATGTTGGACATATCTTGGAACGAGCTGGATTCATTTCTAATAGATTTAATGTGTCAAATCCATATCTACAAGGTGGTGTGTCCTATGGTGCAACGACACCTGTTTTAGATCCTGACGACCAAAGAGAAAGACAATTCTTATTTGCCGCCAACGATGACCCTCGACACCCCGCACATGGAAACGCTGCCGATCCTGATTACAACAAGGTCATTCTTCTTTGTGGAGGGGTTGGTTGCTCTGATATACTTGACACAAATACAAGTGTAAATGGTATCTCTGAAGCTGATGGAAATGCACTTGATTCTTTCTTCAATGTTCTTGTAGAAATCGCAGAAGATGAGATGAGTAGTGGTGCTACTAGCAATCTTGCACAAGTGTTAGGAAATGAATTTGTCACCACAAACTTTTCCACAGAGGTTGTTCGTTGTGGTCTTTTCTACAAAGATACGGGAGATGGTGTTTCTTGGGAGGTGAATGGGGGTAATCCACCCAATTTCGCCCACTACAATACAGTACCAACAAAGATATACGCAAAGAATAATGAACTATTTGGTTCGATTTATGGAACACTCTCTATTGCGGCTTACTTAGGAACTCACGACTTTGATAATTTCAATGTGGCGACAAATAATGTGATTTCTTTTGGAGGCACATCCGATAGGACATCTGAGTACCACAACCAACAAAGACTGAGAATAAACTATGCCTTTGAATCAGGAGTTTCTCCGAATCTTTCAAAATTGGTATTCCACAAAAAGAACTTTGAAAGATTTGATTTCTCTGATCCAAACGCAGCGGGTTTTTGGGGTGCGTGGATCACATACACAAACAGGACAGTTGAAGAACACCAATTCGCAGCCCCACTCTATGCAGATTTTGACAAAGGTGCATACGATACAGGTGCGATAAATCCTCCTTTGATCTACTCTTTGGCTCTTGATTGGGCAGAATACCAAAAAGATCCTGTATCTTTGAAAGGCGAACAAGTCTTTTTGAAAAGACAAGGACAATCCTCTAATTACAATGGAATTATCTTGCAGAGTGGCACAACTGATGTGTTGGCTTTGATGCAAGATTTTGAGGCAGACCTTTCAAGATCTTTCTTCTTAGAAACAACGGGTGGTTCTATCAACCCAATCTCTCCTGAGTTTGTTTCAGGCTTACTCTATGATGCAGAGATAATCCCATCCAACTCGGCTATCTTGGAGAGATATCGATCCACAATGATGGTTCGTAACCAAAAGGGAATCGCGTTTGATTCTGAGAATCTTGGTGGGTTTGACAATGCGACCTATATGATGGGAGGGCATATTGATCTGTTCTCGTCAAAAGGTGCTACCAATCCAGCGGGGCTTTCTCTTGGTACTTTGACGAGAGATTCTCTTTCTTATGCTTTCTTGACTCACATAGAACAAGGTGTTTTCAGGAGAGGTGGCTATGGTGCATACGACTCTGAGCCTTTCTACTCAAACAGAGATAAGGTCAAAGGTGGGCTTGATGTCACCGCAAGTTGGGGTGCCGACACAGGAACGACCTCTACCGAGAGCTCTGTCAAGGATGGTGTAGCGGGGGTTCGTTTCTCAGGCGACACTCAGATTTGGTTGAAGAATGTTCATTCTTTGACAAGTGGAGGGAGAAAAACCGCTGCCGTTATGTCAGATATGGATGAATCTTTCCTAAGCAAACAATTGGGGTATCCTATCTATCCTCTAGGTCTTGACTATGGTTCTACAAATGCAAATGTACCCCTTTCAGATGGTGAGAATTTAAGTTTGGGGGGACACACACCCTACTATATTTCAGGAGCACAAGATAGCACAAGAGGTGTTTTTCAACAAGCGACAATCTTACTTGGATTGACACAAAAAGATTTCTCTGCTTGGAAAAGAATGTCCCTCACATACACTCAAGATAGGGTGTTCAATAGTTTCTCCTCTCCTTTATCGCAAGATGATAGGTACATTGGAGGAACAGACACATTGGGAGATGTTTTTCTCACAAAAAATCTTGTGGGTAAGTGGATTCGTTTAGATGGTACATTCACTGATGAAACACCCATTCAAAATGTGGGTTCTTGGCAAATTATTCAAGCACCTCTTTTCGGAACCACTCTCGCAGGAGTAGATGCGGGTACAGTTCGTATTTCAGGTTTTGAAGAAGAAGATATTTACTTGTCTCAAAAAGGTAGCGATTTCGTTGCGACAGTTATGATTCGTGTTGGTCGTTATGTTCAACCGAATGATGGCTTTAGACCATCCCATGTTAGCCAAAATGGAACAACAGAGTATGGATACTCGTGGGAGATACACAATACACCCACAGGAACAAATCCTATCTTTTGTGCAGAGGTTTGTGAAACGGGAGGCTCTCCAACGGGAATCAATAACACACTCAATGGCTTGACGATCAATCCTATCCAAATGGGGAAAGCATCTTTGCCTTTCCAAGTGCTAGAAGATGACGACATTGTTTCCGAGAATGGTGATTTCAATGAGGGAGAGCTCTTTGGAGTGTTTCCAATGGTTGATGCCAAAGGTTCTCCAAAATCTTTTGCATATTTCACATATCCTGCCTCAAAAGTAGGCGATTTCACAAGAGAACAAGTCATTCGAGGTATCGTTCGATCTTGGAGTGCAGAAACACTCTTAGAGGATATGGCAGAGAGAACCTCAAAGGGTGCTTTCTCTGTGGATGTGGAAGGGAGAATCCAATATCAACAGAAACAACGACTTGGACTCGGTGTTGTTATTGATGGTGGTTTAGGTGTTATACATGCGACAGGTTTCAGAGCAAACCCTAGACCAATCCGTAGAGATACAATTGGTTCTTTCTCCTTGTATGGTAGTGCCTTGTATCCAAATACAAACTACAATGGAAAGCGAGCTCCGATACATCTTGCGAGTACTTTCGACACAACAGAGTTCATTGACGATGTGTTCATCGTTTCTCCAAAGAGTGCGATTATCTTTGAGGATGCTCGCGGTGCAGAAGGTTTGGCAGCTCGTTTGAAAGAAAACATTTTCGCTTGGTCAAACAAGAAAAGATTTGGACAGAGAACAGACAAAAGAAATACGAGTGTGCCAAATGATGCTCTCTTGCCATACAATTCAGGTGGTGTTGTATTCAAGGGATCGGGTGTTGTGTCTTACGAAAGACCATACAACTACTTGAGCAAAAACTCTATTGATATGTTGAGAGGATTCTTAGGAAAGGATTCTAGCAAAGGTTTGAGAGGTATGGGTATCAACAACACAAGTGCCTATTTCTTGTTGCCAAAAGGACCGATAAATCAGTTCGGTGCTAGTATGGGCAAAAAGACCAATTGGAACGATGGAACTTATCCCATAGATGCCGCATTGACACCTGATTCCGTTCCTTTGTATGAATTTGTTGAAACAAGATCTAACAAGTTTGGTTCTTTTGGTCTGAGTGGCTTACTTGATCCAAATCTCGCTTGGAAGCAAGCTCTTTCATACGATGCGGGTACGACTTTTAGTGAGCATGTGGCGACAGGTGGGAATGTTTATCAAGGATATCGTCATTCTTATTCAAGATCAACAAGTGGGGGTCGTGGCTATAACCAAGAAACAGACATTCAAGTTCGACTCCTTGAGGGAATGATCGTAGAAAACACAACCAATGGCACATTCTATTCTCTTGGAGAAACAGGTCGCCAATGGATTGAAAAATCCTACGGTTCAATATTTGCGAATCGTCTTGGTCAAACAGGAATCATTGGTCGCGGAGATCGCCCTGCTGTTCAAGGTTCAAGATTCATTCGTACCAAAAATTCTGCAGACGAATCTGATTTATTCTATGATCTCAATCCTTTCGTTGGTTTCAAAAATACAGATCCTCTCGCAGATCCTTGCTGGGGTTCGGGCGATAGAACGGACACCTATATAGATGCCGATCCCTTTGGTGCTTTGGCAACGATATATGCCCCTGCCGTCGGAGGAGAGAGAACCCATGTGAGAAACACCCACATCGGACACAATCTTCGTGTGACCGCCAATGCTGAGTTCGTTCCAATTTTGGGCAAATACGATTGTGATGGAGGTCTTATCCCAGCGAAAGGATACACAGACCTTGATGGCAACCCAACCACAACCCCTCAAATTGATGGGGATTACATTGAGGATGCAGATGCTATCTTGTACTCTTTGAATTACCAATTCAAGCCAGCGGGAGTGACCTATGGTGCAGGGGATATTGGAAAGTTCCTCTATCTTTGTGGTACAGAAACCTATTCGCATACAGGATGGTGGTTGATTACGGATGTGATTGAGGATTATCAAGTTGCACCACAACATCCTGAGAGAGCCGAAATCACAGAAATTCTCAGAGATGTGGCTGTTCTTCGTAAGTGGCACAGACATCCTATTGGAGAGATCGCAGGGAATCCTCAAACATTTGAGGGAGCTCTCCCATTGAGAAACCGCTCGCCCATTCTGAGAGCCACAGGTCCTATTCCAAATAACTCTTGGCTCCATACAGATATGGATGATCTGATGTTTGCTATCCATAACTATTTGGGAGAGGGTGTCTATGGTACAAGTGTTAGTGCCGCAACATTGAGTGGGTATGGTCCTCTTGTTAAAGACTTACCCACAAACCTAAATGCAAATACAGACACAAATGGTGTTGCAGCGTACAATGCCTTGAAAGTCTTAGAACCGACTATTTTCTTCAACCCCACCGCACCTGCTTTTATCAAATGGTCTATTGAGGGATTAGGAAACACCGCAGGTGGCTCAGATGGTACTCTTGTTGTTCATTATGATCTCTCTTTATTGACAGAGAAAGAGAGAAACTATTTGACAGGACACATGGCAACCTTGACTTGCTTTTGGCAGACAATGGGTGCAACAGGAGGAATTTCAACAGATGATCTCTCTGTAAGAGATTTGAGTTCAAAATCTGAAGTGTATGGCAAATCGGGTTTTTTCTCTAAGAGAGGTGTAAACTCCGCCATTGACAGAGGGGCGGGAGATCGAAACAACTCAGCCTTTATGGGTGTTGAGTATGCTTCGGGTGGTTTCACTAGCGAGTTCTCCTCATACTCGGCGGCTCGTGGTATTCGGTGGGTATTCTCTCATCCTCTTATGGAAGAACACATGGGTAGTTATCTCCATCTCGAAAGACCTGTTCGAGATTTCTTTGATGGTGCTCCTGCGGGATACCTCTCTTTGACAGGAGATGGAGAACCCCCTGCTTGGACATCTCGATTCCAAACCTATGACGATGTGGTAGCGGGTACTCTCCAAAAGAAAGTGGATATTTTCCGAATCAATAGATGTCCGAATACCTACCATTCTGTGATAGGTGGCGATTGTGAATTGTACTACCGAGAGCCTTTAGGGGCAAATGGGGGAGTCCGATTGCAAGATCAACTCTCTGCGATGATGTACTCTCCCTTGAGTATTGATTTCCCTTGTCTTTGGTTGGATGCTGACACAAGAAAGCACGAGGATGTTGTTCTTTTTAATACAAATGACACAACAGGTGCAACGACCTATACTGTTGCACCTTTACGACAAGCGAACAGATACGCCTTGCAACCAATCGCTCGTGAGAGAATCATATCTATCAATCCGACAAGTATGGAAAGTTCGGTGATTTTGGAAGAATCCCACGCGATGATTATCCATGCAATTGAAACAATCCCTGATCCTGCTGGAACGGGTGCCGCTGCACCGAACCTATCAAGAATTATCTTGAGAAATCCAAGTGCGGGTATTGGGAAATACTATCCTCCCCAACAATCCTTGAATGTTGGTGCTGCCATTGTATTTAGAAACATTACAACTACCAATCCCCTCTATATAACGGGGATTGCAGCATATAGTGACCAAGTCGGATACATTATGGAGGTTGAACCTTTGGTAATTCCATCGGCAACTTTCCCAAATACCTATGAGCATGGTGCGACCGCTATCAAGGTATTTACTCCTAATCTTACAGGGTTCAGCACAATCACAGGTGCAGCGGAGTTGGCTACGGGATACTTTGCTATCTCAGAGGGACACAGACCATTACAAGTAGAGGGAACAGACGCAAGTACTCCTTGGAAGCTCCTCTCGAAAAGCGAGTTAATGGTCAATCACTATGAAGAACAAGGCACTGCTCGAATGAATTGGACGGGTGGTTCTTTTGGACAAATGTTGTGGTGTCCCGCGAGTCGTTGGTGGCAGATTATGAATCCAATGATCAATAGTGGGTATATGTACGACTTTAGTGGAAATCAACTAGAGGTCAATATGTTCAATGGGGCAAATCCAAATGTTCTTCGTATTGATTTGACAGAGGCATTTACTCAAGCCCAACAAAGTGGTTCGGGCATTGGTTCTCCTTTGTGGGAAAAGAAACCAAAGGGTGTGCGACTCAATCGTATTTGGGTAAATTTCGGTCTATGGGGTAATCCAATGACCAACCCTCAAACAGATGCAGCCGATTTTGAATCGGTTGCGACTCCCGCGTTTATCGCTGGAAAATATGATAAAGCCGAGCTGAAGCATCAAGCGATGACATTCAACTTGGTCGTTCAGATTCCAAGTGTGGGTGCTAGAAGCGATATGGTTAACTTGAAAAAGGTAGCGGCACAAACCTCTGAACAAAGTGCTGTTGGAACAACACCCTTTAATGGTCGTGCTCCAACATCCACAACAATGCTTGAAACATCCACAGTCACGGAAACCTATGGAACATACAACATTCCTTTGTATGTGAATCGTGAGGCGGGGGATTTATCTCCAAATGTTCAAGAAAGATTTGCGACTTTTGGATATGCCTATAGCAGCTCAGGTTTATTTGATTGGGGGGATGGTCACGGCACATTCGGTATGGGTGTCGGAAATGATTCCAACGCCTATTCTCGCCTTGACCTATACGATGGTTCCACAGAAGATTGGGTTGCAAACTCAGCAAACCCCGTTGTTTGGGGTGGGATCAACAATTGGGATTTCTCAGACAGAGCGATGAGTACAGGAAGCCCCTATAATAGTCTTGTAAAGGCGAGCCTCTCCCCTCGATCTTCGATTGTGGCGAGAGAACGGACGAATAGGCGTGCAGAGAGTAGCACTTTCGGTGGTGATTTTTGGGGTAGTTCTACCTCTCTACCGAAGGGCTTGCATCCTCAAGGTGTTTCAGGAATCACCATAGCACACGCCGCGAGTTTCGCATCACCCCCACAAGTGACAATGGGTGTGAAAGCAGGCTATGACCTTTCTATTGGATGGGGTAACGATCAAACACACAGTTCTCCTCATTCCTTTACGGTTGCTCTGACACCTGTTTCTTCAAAGAACACAGACACCAATGCCCCCTCGTCAGGATTGATTAATTCTTCGAGTAAATTGGGCAAGTTTGGACATATCATAGAGAAAGAGAAAGAGGACTTTGAGGTTGGAGATTGGTTATCAGACATAGCAAGCAGAACAGGCTTCTCTCCAAGCATGCTCCCTGTTGGATCAAGGGTATATTTAGAGGTGACCGTTCCACACACAAGAAGAAAATACAACCCCGCAAATCAAGAACACAATTCAAATGGCTGTTGGGTTGGACAAGTCTTGTGTTCCTTTGAGGTGGAAACCGCAGATGGCACAGCCCATTCAATAAATGTAAATACTTTTGGAGATGAATAATGAGAGTCGTTGGAGAACTTGCACGAAACAATGTGCTACAAGTGGAGAAAACGCCTGAGATTGGAGAATCAACTCCTTTCAATGGCAAGTATCCACTTGCGATACCCCCTTTTATGAATGTAGATATTGACGAGAATGATTACATTCTTCCTACGGATGGTGGTGATATCTACAGCAAGATGTATGCGAATATGTTGGCTCACTTTGTGATGTACGACAATGTGATGTTCAACCCCTTGATGACCGACTCAGATATGGACGACCTTGATCCAACGGGAACATTCTTTGATGATCCTGACACTTTTGAATCACGAGCTCAATTTGGTCGAGGCACAGATGTTTCTCTCTACACCGCTTCTCCTCTGACAGGTGTTGCCCATGCTTCCGTTGCGTTGTTGCCTAGCAATAAGACAACAACTCCACAGAGAGATGGATTGCTCATCACAAATACAATGGACATCACCACATTGACGAGTGGTGCAGGTGCGAGAGAGTTTATGGTCTATTGGAAAATATACCAATTTGAAACGACCGTAGATGCTCGGTCAGGTTTGGGTGTCTATGCGAATCAGAACACCCCCTCTCTCAGAAAAATCATTGAGATTGATCCTGAGCCAAGTGGATTCCAAGCCTACATTTCATTGGACGATGGTGCTTCTTGGCATCCCATTGGACATCTTGAGCCTGTTGCTTTCTGTTCCGCTGGCTTTGAGGTTCGGTTGGCTTTCCGAAACAGCTCAGATGTCAAATACTATATCGAAACCTATGGGATTATGTTTTAAGGGTTGCTCTTTTGTGATCAAGGGGTTTTCTCTTTTCGGTATTATTGGGAAGCAATAACAAAAAGAGATAGAGCCTATGATAACCTTGAAGAATCAAGATGCCCTCAAGACAATCCAAGACCTAGAAGATAATAGTGCCGATATGATACTCCTTGACCCCTATTACAACGAATGGGGTGATTGGATAGAGAAAGGCTTGCTCACCGAATGTTTTCGAGCATTGAAACCTAGTGGAAACCTTATCTGTTTCACACAACAACCCTTTGACTTTGATCTCCGAGTGGCATTGAAAGACAACTTTAAGAGAGAGATCATTTGGCACATACCAAAGCGACCAAAATGGGTCGCCAACACAATGCCTCTCGTCAATCATCAAAAAATCTATTGGGCGACCAAAACAAAGGACAACTTTTTTCAGCCACGAACAGGACTCCCATACTCAGAACACACACAAGTCGGAGAAAAGGGTTCGTTGGTCTTTCGAGGGTACAAGGAGAAATCCAAGCCCTTTGAAAAACATCCCGATGGCATTTGGCTACACGATGTGATCTCAATGGATAAGCCACACCAGCCCGATAAAGAGGGTGGGAAGCCCATTGAGCTCATAGAGGTCTTGATTCGCTGTTTCTCTCCTGAGATTGGCAAGGTAGTCGATCCCTTTGTTGGTTGTGGTACGACAATATTCGCTTGCAAGTCGTTCAAGAGAACTTGTATCGCAAGTGACATCGACAATACCCACTTTGAGAATATCGAACACGAACTCAACTCCGTTGATTTGATGAAGCAATTCTTTGAGTAATAATCTCTCTATATTCCAAAGCCTATTGAAATATGGGAAATTATATGAACAAAACAGCAAACAAGAAAAAACTCATTGATTTATTTAATGCGGGCGAGGTCAATATGGCTATGGAGTTAAACCGCCCACTTAATTTATTATCAGCAACAGAAATAGACATCCTATCCACATGGAATGGAAACAGTAGCGATGAAGAAAAACAACGCGTTCTGAAAATGGATCACAAGGAAAAGCTCTTGAGTGATGAGGCTCTTTTGAGAGGAATAGAAAGGTCAAATTATCCCTACGAGCTAGTCGATCCAAAGCGATGGAGTAGTTTTATGGCGGGTTGGAAAGCTGTTGCACAAGGTTTTGGTGGCACCGTTGGGGCGACAGAAGATGAATGGATGCCAAGAGAAATACACAGCGACATTTCGGGTTTAGATATGTATATTCCTATGCAACCTCTTTTGGTAAGCGACCGTCGTTCTATTTCAGATTTCGTAAAGCAATTTTCTAAATTCTTAGCGGTTGAGAAAGCAATTATGTCTTTTATGTCGAACCAAAAAGGGTTTATTTCTTACGAAAAACCAATGGTGTGGGATGTTTGGTATGAGGATAAAGAGTTCGCAATTGGTCTTGATATCAACAAAATGGAACACGATATTAGGTATTGGTTAGGATACTAGAAATGGACAGAACCGACAGACAACTATTAAATTGGTACGCAACGACCTTTCCGAAAGGACATTCGGAAAGGATTGCTATTCAAAGGTATCTGAAAACAGCGGAAACCTTTGAGGAGTTTGTCGAGGGGAAAACATTCACACACCCAAAGACCAAAGAAAAGGTCAAGTTCAAATCTCTCCCCCCTGAAGCTCAAAAGTCCGAAAGAGCCAAGTTCAAGAAAGACAAGGGAGAGGATTCTGACGAGAGTTCGGTATCGAAAAAAGTCAAAGGTTGGTTGGAGAGGGCGAAAGATCTCTCTAGCAAGGCGAAAGAAACATTCACGAGCCTCCCCGCCAACACACAAAAGTTCGTTGCGGACTCCGACTACCGAAAAGAGGTAAAGAAGAAAGCCGTTGAGATTTTCAAGAAAGAAAAAGATGGCTTGATTCAGAAAGCCATCACTAGCACCACAACTCAATTCACAGATGTGACCGATGGTGTCAAAGCCATTATGGGTGGAGAGAAACCAAATGCCAAACAAGTCAAGGCGACCATCAAACTTGCCTTGAAAGTGAGTGCAGCAGCGGGAGTGGCTGGCTTGGCAGGTGGTGTTGGAACAGCCGCTGGAGCTGTCGCTGGGGGTGGTGCTCTCGTATCGAGTCTGTTTGTGAATACTATCGCAAAGGTATTCAACGACTACACAGACCTCGAAAAGAGAATGACAGAGTTTGTCAAAGAGGCAATTCCTGACACAGAAACATTGGAAACCAAATACAAAAATCTCAATGATTGGGTGAATCAAGCGAAAGGTGTCTTTGAGGAAATTGGTGTGGAAATAAGTGCAGAAGAACTCGTAGAGGGTGCTGTTTCTATGGTGGTAGCCGAAGAAAGAAAAGCAGACAAGGACACATTGGAGTTCATTGGAATTCTTTCGGGTATGATGTTGGAGATGGCAAGTGATAAGAATATGTCTGACGAGATGATTGTTAAGACCTTGAACGAGATGCCAAAGCAACCTTCTCCGAAAAAGGTTGCTGACCGCTACCTCTCCATCAATTGAATAATCTATCTATACCCTAGTGCCTTTTGACAACCTTTGTAGAAGGTGGTATATCAACAAATCTCATTCTGAGATACAAAACTAATAATGGAGATCATTATGAAAAACTTTATTGTCATTCTTTTCTTTATGGTTGCATTTGTTTCAAATGCCAATGGAGAAGAACCTACACCAGCCTCAGAAACCACAGAAGAAATCGCGGAAGAAGTTGCACCTATTCCTGTTGAAAAGGTAGAGGAGATTGAGGGTTCAAAAGAAGCAAAAGACGAACCAAAAGAAGAAGAAAAGTCCGATATCAAGTCAGACGAAAAAGAAGAAAAAGAAGAAAAAGAAGAAAAGTCAAAAGAGGCTATTCCTGAAACAGACCTTGAGGCGATGAAAGATACCGTTGCTCTTTGGAAAGCGATTCAAAGCCAAGATTGGTCACTCGCAGCGGGATTCCTTGTAATGCTACTTGTCTATGTTTTCAATCGTTTCGGTTTGAAAGACAAAGTGGGTGCAAAGGCGATTCCTTTTGTGACTATCGCTATCGGTATTCTTTCTGCCATTGGTGTTGCACTTGCTAGTGGAGGTTCTATTCCTGCTGCACTCGAAGCTGGTGTTCTGACAGGTCTTGCCGCTATCGGTTCATGGGAAGCTGTTTTCAAGAAAATGTTAGGTGGTTCTGAGGAAGCCAAAGAAGCCAAAGAAGCATAGTCTATTTTCGGTAGGTTTTCTATATTGGGTGTGGGAGTATAAACTCTCACACCTTTTTTTTTTGAGGACATATAGCGATGGTAAAAGACATTTTTACAGAATTAACAGACGAACAATACGAGAACTTTGCAGAGGATATGCACGGTTTGCTGATGGACAATTTCGCCTCAATAGTTGATCTCGATTGGAACCACGATGGGGAAACGATGGTGGTAATCACCATAAGGTCAAGACTCATCTCAGCCTTTGAATCTGTTCTCACACATGGACATCCTCTTTTCCAAGTACAATTTTTCCTAGATCCCCATCGGAGTGCGGACATCTTTATGCCCCCTTTCTCAGAAACAATGATGGAGTTTCCTTATCCGAAAAAGCACCAACAAATGATTTGGGATATACAATCGGATTTTATCAACAAGGTGGATAAGTCACAACAGGCGATCACAAAAATGGATCTGAACGAAGATGGAACATTAACGGACACATCTAAGGCAAATCTCATCTCGATAACCACTAAGCAAATAGAGGGTATGTATGCCCTTGCTGAGAAATTAATCCGAAAGCACCCTGTGTATCTGATGGCAAAGTCCGCCAAAGGTCTGAAAATCAAGGGCACCCAAATCAATGCCCCTCAAACGGATGAAGAAAGGAAAGTGGTAGAGTTGTTTGAACACAAAGATTGGTCATACAAAATACAAGCGATTGACTTGGCGGCATCCCTAAAAATGAGAGGAGTAATTGCCTATCTATTCAACAACTTTTCGAGTGTCGCTAGTATGATGACTCTGAGTAAGGTTCGATAAGGAATCCAAAGAAACATAATGTTCATTATTCTGAACAAAGAACACACATAGCGTTCAAGATAATAAACATTATCAAACAAAGGAGAGGTCTAGCCCCTCTCCTTTTATTTTTTGATACTCTTTCTATATTGACGAATGGGTAGTATTCCTTTATCGGAAATCTCAAAATGTAAATGGAGAAAGTAGTATGTCTGAAAAACTAGGCACAGGTGTTTCACGAACCCTCTCGGCTCTGAGTAGAAACTTTGGTCAAGTGGTATGGCAAAAAGGAAAGCCCCCTCTTGATAGTGAATTGAACTTAATGTCTCAAATAGACATTGAACGGATGCAAGAGCTCGTTCGGTCACAAGTGCATAGTGGCTTTTTTCTTGATCCGACACAAGCGATTCTCGATTTCAATACACATAAGAATTGGTCAAACTTTTTCTCCATTGGGCAACCAACAAATGAAGAAAAGCCTTTCCTATGGGCGAATGTCAATGGTTGGGTTATTCCTGTCGCTGGAACAAACTTATTCTCAGGAATGGCAGAGAATGACAATGTGATCACTCTCAATCCACCCCCTGAAAGCGATACTCGTATCGACTTTGTGTTCCTAGAGGCTTGGACAACTCTCGTAGCACCAAACCCATCGACAGACAACAAACCTAATGCGAGCCAAGTGTATCGCTATGGGAATGTAGAGAATGGAAACCACATCGCAGATGACATTCAAGATCCCACAATCGGATATGAAACAACAGAGAGAGTACAGGTTCAATATCGTGTCCGAGTCTTTGGAAATGGTGCGGGAATCGGGAGTGGTCTTGCCCTTGATGATTTTCCTGATGGATTGGATGATCCAAATGTTCTTGGTCAAGGAACACACACATCACCTCTCGGTGGCTTCACCTTTACAAATATGAAAACCGAGCTCGGAGATCCATCTCTGTGGAGAGCAGGGAATGGCGATCCAACAAATGAACTCGGTACTATTGATGGATACACCTATGCAATACCTATCTGTGCAATTTTTCGTAGAAACAATTCTCCTTTTGTGGCTGTTGAGTCGGCTGGTAACGCCAACAAAAGTGGAGGGTTCGACAGAAACCCCTCTGCCCCGTTCCTTGCCGAGCCTCGAACGGGAGCAAAAATCTTATCGCAAGCGTCTTTGACAAATTCCATTACGGATTCCGACACAGGGATTCTACAAGTGGATGGTTTGATTGATAGTGGGATTGACGACAGCAAACATAATTTTCTTGATTTCTTCCTAATGATTGGAGATGAGATTGTCCGTTGCACCAACTACGACACAAACACTGTTCCTGCCACTCTCACCATCACAGAGAGAGGTCGTTATGGAACTCAAGCGAAATATCACGCTGAGGGTACTCCCATCACATTATTCAACTCTCGCCCCGATGGAAAGTTTGCGGATGAGATTCATAAGAACGACATCTTGGATATGAGAAGATCAATCAATATGGGTGATTGGGATTACACAAGATTGTTGATGCACAACTTGAGATCACTCGTACAAGGAACTCTCAAAAGTTCATACAAACAAGCGGCTACGGGTGATACAGAAGGACATACGGTTCTTGAGGCATCTTATATGAACGCTGATGGTACAACTGCCATACCAAATCAAACAGAGGCGGTAGATGGTATTGATGGTATTCGTACTGTTTGGTCAGATGGTGCTGTCATTCAAAGTGACATTACAATGTTGTGTGACAACGATGCCTTGCCCGTCAATGTCAATGGTTCTGTGGTTGATTTCGCTGCAAATACATTTTGGGATGTGACACCTGATTTCAAGCCAAGTGGTTTTACGGTCGATGATACAAACTTTGTAGATGGTACGACTGTCTTTCTTCACATTGGAGGAGATGATGGCAATCAAGGAGCTCGCTATACCTTTAGAGATTCAGCTCAAAGGAAAGTCCGATTCGTTTCTCCGAAAGAACTTTGGAATGGAGAGGAGAGAGTAGAGGGAAATCAATACCCTGTGAAAGTTCGTTGGATTGGTGATGGTGTTTTCAATGCACCCGCTGGTTCTGAAACGACCTCCACAAATTTGGGTGATATGTACCCTACTCCAAATAGCAACTTTGAGAAACCCTTTCTCTTTTTGGGCGATCTCCTAGATCCTAGTTTGAAAGTAGAGGTCACAGGTTCAAACCTTTCAATGATTGGGGCTGGTCTAGGAGAGATTGATCTTGGTGTTGATTTTGATGTCTTAGGTGATTTCTATTCTCTCGATGAGTATGGTCGAGTTGCGAACGATCCTGATGCCATCGCCAAGCCTGTTCTCAATGGAAAAAGAACTCTCTTTGGCTTATTGACAGACGATGGTCGTGATATGTCAGGACGATCTTCTGAGTTGTATGTTGTTCTTTATGGCGACCAAGATTTCGCTAGAAACAATGGTGCTTTCAAGGTTGTTGGTCTTGGAACAGTCGGATACAGTTCTTCCGCTACTTCAAGTAGCACCTCTATACGAGTGCAATTCTTGACAACAGGGGCAAGTAATTTTGATGCTTCAACAACGAATACTATCACTTGCGAAATGCGATCTCCCTATTGTACCAACAGAGGTGGTGCAGGATTCACAAATGGAGTGGCGGCTGCTACAATCACATTTACGGGAATCGCAGATACGACCTCAAGTTGGAATAGCAATTCTTCAACCCTAGATAGTTCAGGATCATCAGGTCGTGATGGATATCCCTCTAAGATGATTATTAGCACATCTGTTATGTATCATAGTGGTCGAGGTGGGATGGCTCGTGTTCCTAGCAAAGTTCAGCGATTTGCCGTTGTGAATGGGGGTGCAGAGTATCTCCGACAGGCACCGAGCTCATTGGACATCAACTTTCCTCCTGAGGCTGGTGTTCCCGCCAACGAAACTTTCTTTGATCCGACACATATCCAAGTTTGGAATCGTTTAGGTTCAAGGGGAGAGGTCGCACCATACGCCCCCTCTTATGGTGGAAAGGTTATCGCTTTCTCAGAGCAAGACCGAGAGTGCGAGATGTTCTTTGACAAGGGGAGTAAAACCATTGTTTTCCGACCTTTCTTGGATAGATCAATGACACTCCATTCAAATGTGATTGGTAGTGGAACATTGATTCCTAGCCTACACACAGATGGAACAACGACAGACCAAGCGGGATTGTTTGAAGCAAGCCTGACAATGGGATTTGCTGTTCCTCCTGAGTTTATGCCTCGTTTTGGTCGTCAAGATATTCCTTTCTACACCGACACAACAGGAAATGGAACAGGAACTTTCCTTACGGGAATCAATCATCTCTTTACGGACAACCTAGATGAAACCCAAAATGTATTCTACATTATCGGTGGATTCGACAACGGAGGTGGAGGCACAAACCTTGTGACATCTATGTTGTTCCAAACAGGTGCTACCTCAGGATTGCCTTATGGTACAGAGGGTGACATAACAGGAGGTTCTTTGCCTCCTAGTGGAACAAGTGCTTATCAAGGTCGAGTGATCTATGACGAAACCGTAATTTCAAGTGATTTCGGAAAGGGGCTACGAGGTATCGAGCTCCCTCCATTTTTGGGAATTGCTAGACTCTATGGTGTCTATGACAGACGAGATTTTGTGGCGAAAGGTGGGGCAACATTTGAGAGCAATCGCTTGACCGTTGCCGCTGATCCAGCAACGAACTTGCTCAAAACAGATGCTATGAAACAGACATTGTTTATCAGACAAGGTGGAGGAGAAGACCTAACGGGATCGGCAGATGACCACACTTATGTTGTACCATCGAACTTGATAGACATTACTCGTTCGCCTCAATGGTCGGCAGGAGAAGAATTCCAAGACCTTGAATATGTCGTTGAGTGTGTTGTCTTTGGATTCGCTCGTGGATTCATCAATAAGAACACCTATGTTCTCGCCCGTAAGAGTGCAGGGAATGGTTCTCCTTTGAGTACCGCGACAGTATATGAGTTGGAGAATTGCCACATGACAATTCCAGCACCCGCTCCAAAGGGAGATCACGCATATACTCTCTACGAAAGAGTGGTATATCAAGGCGATCCATATATGACTCGTGCAGGGGCTACTCGTACTGTATCTGATTATGAACACCGATATGGAGAGGTTTCTCTGAACGATGCACAACACCTCAACAATCCCATCCAACAGACAAATGCAAATGGGGAATTGATTGTCGAACGACCTAATCTCCGAGAACTCCAAATCCTAGCGAGTGTTGATTTCTACACCACATTGGGAACAGGAAAAGTTGGAGGTCGTTTATTCAAGGGAACATCATTGGACATCGCACATAAAGAACCTGTTGGTACAAGGAAACACCCCAAAGAGCTTCAAATGATTCCTCGAACATTCACAGAGGGGCAATTGAAGAACATCTCTAAGGCAAGTATCCGAATATGGGTAGATAGCTCAATCAATATAGGGATAAAAGTATTTGTTCGATATCAAGGGCAAACAGCAACCATTACAGAAGGCATAGATTGGAGTAAGACAGGAACATCTACGGTTGATGCTATCGCATTAGCGAACGCCATCAATGTGGAAATTTCAAATGTTTTTGGTTTCTTACCACCACCGATGGTAGCGAACGCTCTTTCTTCAACGATCACCATTGAATCTACTTTTAGAGGTGCGATTGGAAATGAGATTGAGGTAGAGTACATTGGGCAAGGTCTCTTGATTGACTACCCATACAACAACTATCATGCGAAAACACTTGCGTTCAACACAACTAGATCAAATCTCTATGGCGGAGTAGATATTCTCGCAAATGCGGGAGATGGTACATCACAACTTGACATTACGGGATTGACCGAACGATTGCCTCTTGGAATTCTTCTTCAGGATAGTGATTTCCTTTGTGAGAACCCTCTCAATGATATGGCGAGTGCATTTGTGACGATGCCAGCGGGACTCCGACCACCTCAGACATTGTTGCCATTGACCGACAATGCGGAAGAAGAAGGAACGAGATTCTTAGGTGTTGGACAGAGCATTGGTCTTTGTGATGGTGGGATTCTCCAATACGAACCCTACCATGTGAGCTCCTCTCCAACGGGAACACGAAAGTTCAGAACCTATAGAGGTGGATCGGCTTATGTCCTATCAGGAGAACACGCAGGGTCACCGATTGATTTCTATTCAGGGGCATTGAGTGCTTCTCTCAATCCTATCTTGAAAGGTGGAATCCTTGCGGGGAAAGCCCTCTTGGTTCGCAACTATCAAGAACACGCTTTCTCAACCAATGAGAGAGTATCTACGGGTGACGAGATTCAAATGGTCGTTATCACATACGGTCTGATGGGTTCTCCAAGTGTTTCTCACGAGGGTATCGACATTCAAGGGTTGATCTCTCCAACAGGGTATGGCGAGGGATATGCCGCTGCCGACAGATACCGATTGGAGGGCAAGCCAATGTACAAAGGTCGAAATCGAGAACCGAGAGGACTTGACACTAAACCTTCTATATTCCCGTATGAACAACTATTAGATACACCTGATCTTGGAGAATAAGACTATGAAACTTGAACAATTAATAGAAAAACTTGGGCTTCCTGAGAATCCACGAAAAGGACAGCACGCCTATGCGGAGTATTGGAAATTCAATGATGGTTCTGTTGTTGTAGGGAAAGACGAACTTGAGCAAATGTTGTGCTATCAAGAACAGGAATGGTTTTGGGAGGAGGCGAACAATGACTCCTTAGAACCACACATTCTTGCCGAACTTGACGAAGGATCGACTTTCAAAGACGAAGAATATTGGGTGAGTGAATTACTAGAAGACTACCAAAATCCCGAACCATTGGCGGGGGAGTATGCTTCTGTTTTTGATGCAATAGCAAATGGAGTTTATTGGGATGCTTTCGTAGAAATATCCTCCGAAATTGATGGCTTAGATGATATCGTTGTTGATCTTGAACCTTATTTTGAGGAGTACTACTCAAAAACAACGGATTTGTTTTGCTGGGGATATGCCTCTGTTGAGAATGGTCTGTTGGCTTATTTTGATAGTGATTCTGCCACCTATGAATTGTGGGAAGATTTGAAAGAGGCTCTACAAAAGAACTTTCCACAATACGCAAAGAAATTGATAACACTTATTACCAGCGGAGAGGCAGGTGCTCGACAAGCCTTTGAACTCATAGAAAGCATAGATACCGATCTTGCTTTAGAAGATTACTATGATGTTTTCTCTGATGAGGAGTTTATCAACGCCCCTTTTGATGGATTGGAAAAGATTGCAATTGCTTTGACCGAGATAGAAGAAAGTCCTAGCGATCCTTTTTCAGATTTGTTTGATTGGATTGTAGCGGAGGTTTCTTCACAAATGGATTGGGACAAGCCCTATTCTATCTATCAAGCATACACCTACTCTGCGAGAAGATATGGGGAAGGAACTCTCTATATAAATGAGAATAGAATCAATTGGAACATTTGTAGGGGAATAGAAGCGGATCTTGATGCCTTTGAAAACATCTATTGGATTGAGCAAGAGAAATGGAAAAAGATATTTCAAATGGGCGATTGGTTTATCGCTTTGGCATAGGAGAAAACAATGCACCACATAAACAAATCACAACTACCCGAACAGATGAAAGCGAAAGCGATCTCTAAGTACAAATCACAAATCAAGGGTGCTTTGGCGAATCCCTCTCTCACAAAAGAACAGAGGATTGAGCTCCGAGCCAAACTCCAAACGGCAGGGAAATCTCGCAACTATGCCACCGAGAAACCTCTCAATGGTGCAATCGAGAATTAGAAATGAAAAAGAAACTTGTAAGCCTTGTTGAAAAAGCTCGAAAACAGGATGATCTTGACACTCTGAATCAAGCCATAGACTTGAATGACACATTGGGATTACTCTCAAAGAGGGAAGAAGATATCTTCACATGGGGTGTTGTAGAAAGGTGGCACAAGCATCAATTCTCACAAATACTTGAAAAGGGTATTCGGAAATCCAATGGAAGACCTATCATTTCTCTTGAGGGGAAATATGCGGGCAGGAAAGATCCAATTTTAGACCAAAGGAAAGCACCCAAAGGAGTGACCAAGTTAGAGGTGGAGATGTTCCTGTATTATCACATTGATTATGACACTTATCATGCCGCGATGAATGGGGACGATATTGACGATGTCAATCATTGGGAGATATCAAGGAATTGGATCAACAACCACCGAAACCAATCCGAAAAAGAGATGAAAGACCTCTTTGAAGATTTTAAGAAGCTGGTTGAAAAGGAAAGCCTGTTGAAAATGACCTACGAACCCCCTGAATTTTCGAGAGAGGGATCATTATTAGAATACACTTTTTGGGGCATGTTGATCATTGAGGAGATTTCTCTATGAAAGAGAGAGTCGCTACAAGGTGGATTGAGGCAAACAAAAAGAAAGCCATTGAAATCTTCAAGGCTATGCCGAAAGACCAATGGCTGAGTATCTTTGAGATCGCAAGGTTATCAAAGTTCTCTGAGAGAGATGTCGTATCTGCACTCAAAATCTTGAAAAGAGATGGAGTGGTTTGGGAGAACGACAGGATGTATCAGAGAGTCCGATAACGCTCCTTGGACAAAAAGCCGCCCAACCTGTTTCCAAGTTGAGCGGCAGAGATTAAGAGAATCTCAGATTATCGGACTGAGCAACCAAAGTCATCTTTGTGAATGTCTTTGTGTATTCGCACAAGGCTTTCTGTGAGATTCGCTAATTCCTTGTTGAGAGTTTCAATCAATGTGGTGTTCTCCTTGTGGATAGCACTTGCGAAATCGTCAATCTTATTGCGAATCTCCTTGTTGAGCGCCACAATATTCGGTTGATTGCAAGTGCGAAATTTTCCCCACAAGTTAATGTGCTTTGCTAGATCAAAAATAGCAGGATTGATTTGTTCAGTCATATCTATCGACCTCCTCGTAAGGTGCTGTAGTGTGTTCGTAAGGCTTCCGCGATGTCCTCTGTGAGAACCGCAAGTTCCTCATTGAGGGTTTCAGCCTTTTTGGTTTCTCCCAAGTTGAGAGCCCAAGCGAGATCATCGACTTTCTTGCGATACTCTTTGATGAGGTTCGCAAGGGCTTTCCCACATTCGGTATCCCAAATGCGAAGATTGTCGTACTTTGTTAAATCCCAAATGACATCGTATATCGTGGGCATCAATCGAAGTCCATCCATTGTCTATCTCCTATGTCCGATAGTTTGAGGATTGAGAGAGAAGGACTTTCCCTCTCTCCGACACTACCTATACGGATCAAGAATCGTTTGATCTACCCCCCCATACCCCCTACTAGGCACTTTTCTTGTATTTATCGGTAGGATTGGTTTTGATCCATTGATCCTTGTCGTAGAAATCCCCCTCCGATGT
>Ga0181584_10000147_pt1 | contig 44591 bp, 21 predicted proteins | sample 071ome_30_FD_132462 | JGI IMG/M metagenome (GOLD analysis project Ga0181584, IMG submission 132462) | Coastal salt marsh microbial communities from the Groves Creek Marsh, Skidaway Island, Georgia - 071406AT metaG (megahit assembly) | ecosystem: Environmental > Aquatic > Marine > Intertidal... | reverse complement strand
CAGCACCTACAACAACGCCCCCATGTCGATGAACGCCACCGTTCCGCGATCGGTTCCCGCGCAGAGGTGCTTGGACTCTTTATCCAGCGAGAAGCACGTGATGGGGCTGTCAAGCACGGCGACTCCGCGGACGCACCCGCGGGCGAGATCGATGACCTTCATGCTGCAGTCCCACGAGCTCGAGATCAGCAGCGAGCCGTCCCGCGAGAACGTTATCCCGGTTATGTCGGCGTGGTGGAGCCTCGGGATCTCGCGGATGTCGCCGCTGTGCAGGTCGATCAGGTTGACGCAGCCGTTGGTCAACGCGATGGCGACCTTGCCGTTGATGGAAAGCGCGGCACGCGTGATGGGCGTCTTGAACTTGGCGCGAGAGATGCGATTGCCGCTTTCAAGGTCCCAGACGATCAGGCTGTGGTCGAGCGAGAACGTCACGAGCGTCCTGCTGGCCTGCTCGAGGACGATACCGACGACCGAATCCTCGTGCCCGACGAGCACGTGCTTGCACGTCTTGTTGGCCACGTCCCATATCCTCGCGGTGCAATCCTTGCTCGCCGTCACGACCAGCCGGCCGTCGTTGGTCATCACGACCTCGTTGACCGCGGAACTGTGACCCGCTGCCCGCTGTTGGCCGGTCCATTGTCTGGACGTTTGGATGACCCAGGAGACCCGCCCGCTCACGAGATCCCAACATTCGACTGTGGAATCGAACAGGCAAGACACCGCGGTGGTGAGATCGGCCGACGCGGAGAAAGTCTTGACCCTGCTGCCGCTCTTGGCCGGGACACCGTACAGCATGTTTCCAGTCCTCGGGTCCCAGACGGAGATCTGCCTGTCCGGGCTGGCGGTCAGAATCCTGTACCCATCGTCCGACTGGGCACACCAGCGGATGGAGGACTTGTGCTTCAGGTACGAGCGCAGGTGCTCGCCGAGCCCGGCGTTCCATACCCTGGCGATGCAGTCGTCGCCCACGGTGACTGCGATGCCGGACCTTCCACACGATAAGGCGCGCACGAGACCGTTGTGCCAGTGCGCCGTGTGACTCTCCGTCGCTTTCGAGTCCCAGACGCGCACGCTGCCGTCCTCGGACCCGGTGATGGCGAACCCATTCCTGGAGAGGGTGTGCAGGCACGTGATGGCGCCCGAGTGTCCCTCCAGAACGCTCAAAAAGTCTCCCTCCAAGCTCCACACGATGGTCGTCCCGTCGTAGCCGGCCGTGAGGACGCTCCGCTCGTCGTGCGACATGGTGATGCACGTCACGGGTCCCGCGTGGCCGCCCTCGAGGACGACCTTCAATGTGTTGGAGTCGACGTCCCATACTGCCGTATTGCCCGTATCCAGCCCGCAAAGGGCCGTCTTGCGGTCCTTGGTCAGATGCAACGAGACGATGCTGCCCGAGTTGGTCATCGAATCGCTGGAAGGGGTGGACGGGTTGGAGCTCTTGACGCCGTACCACACTCGCAGATCGCGATCGTGCGACACGGAATAAACCCTCTTGCAGCCGGGGCTTGCAACAATCTGGGTCACCGCGGCCGTGTGACCCTTGAGGAAGAAGCTGGCAGCGCCCGTGTCGACCGAGACGCCGAGGACGTCGCCGTCCTCCGTCCCCGCGATCGCGTACTTGCTGCACGGCGACAAAACCAGGCATGTCACCTGAGAGTTTATCTGACGCGTGTGCACCGCCCTCGCCGACACCAGATCCCAGGTAACGAGCTCGCCTCTCTCGGCCGTCACGACAAACCGCCCGTGCGGGTCCAGGACCATGTGAGAGACGGCCTTGTTCGGCGTCCCGAATGATCGGAGCAGATTGCCGTTCTGCAGGTCGTACGCACGAATCATGCCGTCGGTCGACGCGGAGACGATCAGGCTGCCGTCAGACGTGGCGGCGAGGCCGGTGATAGGCCCCTTGTGCGCCCAAATCACGTTCACGCTGTCTCCAATCTCCAAATCCCATATTGTGAGGGATCCGTCTGACGCGGCAGATACTGCCTCCATGGTACCGGCCATGGTCGGCACCACCGCGACGTGGCTCACGCTCACGTAGCCGCTGATGCTGACGCTCGACCCGCCGGCGGTCGACGACGGCTTGGAAACCGCGCTTCCCGTGCTGCCGAGGCTGCCAAAGCTGCCCATGCTGGACATGCTGCTCCCGCTGACCCGAGAAGGCTGGATATCGTGGCCGCACTTGAGGCAGGACCGCTGGATGCCGCCCGCCTGGTCCAGACACGGGTTGAGCACCGGCAGCGCGACCACGTGTTCCTTCCCTTTGATCGGCGACAGCGAGGACATCGGCATGTGCATGCCCATGTTCATGCCCGCTCCCATCGACATCGCCGACGCGTGGTACTTGACCTGCATCCACGGCTCCCGCACGATGAGTGGGGCGGCAATCAGCCGCCCGGTCACCTGCGTCTGCAGCAGGCCGGGGACGAGGTTCTGCTTCAGGGCGGACATGGACAGTTGGAGAGCCTCCAGGACCAGTTTGACGTCGTTGTCCGCATACAGCATCAGGTACCTCCTGAAGTCGGCCACGATGAGGGACGCATCTGCCGAGGCCGCCGTCATCGACAGCATCAGCTTGCGCTCCAGCCACGCCGGGTTGAGCAGCAGGCGCCGCACAACGCCGTCCAGCCTGGCTCCAACAAGGTGATACACGAGGTTGGTAACGATGTAGCCGTCGTCTTCGACGCACATCAGCAGCGACGACAGCATCTCCCCGTCGTGGATCAGGTAGTGCGGCCCCTCCTGGTCCCACTCGGCTCCTTCCCGCTCGAGATCAAGATGGTGTCGCTCGCCCTGATGAAAGCGCTCCCAGTCAAACTCGTTGGCATCCGGCACCGGATGCTCGCCGCTGACCGCGTCGTCGAACCCATCGCCCTGCCCCTCGCGCCCGGCCGTCGTCAGTGGCCTCCCGCCCGACGATTTGGACATCAACGCCGCCCGCTTTCCCCACGCCTCTCGCGCGTACCCGTTCACCAAACACCTGTGAAAGCTCACAATCGGCCGCTCCTGCATCAAATGCAGGTGGAGCTGCTGCATGAACGCCTCGCGAGGCAGCCCCCACTGCTGCCCGCCCATCAGCGCCACGCTCATCACGCCCAGATCCGTAAGCGAAGACATGCACGCATGGGTGTCTTCCATGGACCTGTTCCACAGCTTGGAAAGCATGTGGGCCGGCGCCGGGGAGTCTGCCGGCAGCACGGTCAGCATCCAAGCGTCCCGGCAAAGCTCCTTCGGGACCCCGAGCGCCATCAGAAACTCGACATCCTTCGGGTACTCCTCGTAATCTTGGACGTTCTGCGAGGCTCGGAACACGTTCGAGCTCCGTTGCAACTGCTCTTGCTCGATCACCTTCTGTCTCCTCCGCTGCTGCTTCTCCTGGACCTTGAGCGCCCTCTGGAACGCCTCAAAGCTGGACCGGTTCGCCCGCGCATCTGCACGCTCCAGCGTCAGACTACTCCTCGCCGACGTGCTCCCCTCCCGACGCTCCGCCTGGTGGTACCCTTCACACGCATCGTACCCGTCGTACGCATCGTACGCGTCCTGCCCCTTGCCCTGTCCCTGTCCCTGTGCCTCGTCGCTCATGCTCAAACTCCCACGTTCCCTCCCTGCGCCCTTCCTCGTCGCCGTGCCCTGGCTCTCCCCGCTTCTCGACGTTCCCACGCTCCTCGTCCCCACGCTCCGTCCCCCCGTCGTCCCTCCGGAACCAGACATCGACCCGGGATGCACAGCCCCGTCGTCCTGCTGCGACTGTGCCACCGTCGACACCCCCGAAGCGTTGGAGAATTTCGAGAGGTTCGACATCCCCGCTTGCATATCCGGAAATCCAAACTGCTGGAAATCCTCCAACATGGCCTTATACTCGGACGGATCCAAGGTGTTTGTCGCGGGACGCGTCGACCCACTCGGTTGTTCGAGCTGGTCCATTTGATCCTCCAAGGGAATCGTGCTCGCCAGCGAGTACCGACCCTCTTCATCTGAAACACCCGACTGCGGTTGCTGATGAAAAGCTGCGGACCCCTCGCCCCGCCGAACGTCTTCCTCTTCGGACTTGCAACGCCACCCGAAGAACGATTCCTCGACGGACGACTCGGTCGAGGACGACTCGGAGCGGGAGAACGAGGGTCGGGTTTCGCCCTCGGCACGCACGCGCGTCTCCCCACGGGGCTGGCCGGGCGACACCACCCGTCGCTCGTCTTCCTTTCCGCCTGCCACGTCGCCACCTCCGCCACCCGACACGGCCTCGCCAGCGCTCAGCTCGCCCGCGGGCGCTCTATTGTCCGGCACAGCTTCACCGAAACGATATGACGTCGACTGCGCCAGCCCCATTGTTCTAGTCTGCCTCGCTCGTGGACACCCAGAACAGGACCGAATGTCGGAATCGAACTGAATGCAGACAGAACCCACCCGTTGCCACACTTCCGTGTCGCTCTCTTCGATGCGAGATAATCTCCTTCCAATGTATATGTATACGTATGTAAGAAGTCCGAAATGCGTGTCCGAGGAGGCCGGCACGGAGCCGGGTTTGTTCCGAGACCCGGAGAATCTTCTCGAGGACGCGCCAGCTGGCGAACGACTGCAGTCGTTCTTCGTTCTACGACGTGACCGGTGGCCGGACCCTCCGAGGCGGCTCGCCTACCGCGCCTTCTGTACCAGCCTGCGTCTACATGGAGGTCAAGGCCGCGCCACGACGGGGTCGAGTGGCTTCGGGACGACCCGTCGACCGAGGCGTCGGTTGGGTCTCCCCGACAGGGCGGTCGACGCTGGGTGCCCGCCCGGCGCCGGGAGTTCGCCTGGTGTCCACGTCTTCATGCATGCGCACGCACGACCGATCCCCGACGTCCGGGTCGGGGTGGATTGCTGTGACTTTGCCAGCAGACAGCTGCTGGCCAACCTGACCCTTTGGTGAGCCAGTGAGCGTTGGCCAGACCAATTCCCGAAATCTTGTTTTTCTCACGCTTCGTATTTCCCGTGCTCAAACTTTCTTTCTTGAACCTGCTTCCTTGCAGCGACGCGACGGGCATGCAAACGTGTGCGCTGAGCTGAACAATCGTGTGGAGGATCAGCAGGATTCATGGTCGTGCTGCGACGAGTCACGTCCTCTGTCACCACCCCGTTCGATCGGATAGCACAGCATAAGAATGATGACGCGGACGGGGCGAAAGAGAGGGAGGACTGTACGTTTGGCCCTTGAATTCGACCGAGACTGGAGACGCAGGCTCACCCGCCCGGGCCCTTTCGTCGTCACGCCGCACGCGCTGACACCGCATACCGCACACCGCATACCGTACGCTCACAAACGACTTTCCTCATCGACAGCCGCCGTGCCCCCAACGCCACTTCCGATGGTGTCGCGGCTCCTGGTGTCGCAGTGCATCGATCGCCTGGTCGCCTGTCTGCTGCCGTGTCCGCAGTCCGAGACTCGGCGGTATGCGATTGCGTCGCATGTCGTAGATTGTATCAAGCGGTGTTTTCAGGGCGGGTCGCAGCCGATGGCGCATCGTCGTGTCGAGGCGTTTCCGTTTGGGAGCGTGCCGCTGAAGGCCTACCTGCCGGATGGCGACGTGGACATCAGTATATTTGTCGAGGGGCTGACGGAACAGGGCACGAAGAAGTTCAAAGAGCAGTGGGCGTATGACTTGAAGAGTTTCCTGGAGGCGGAGATGGAGGCGGGGCAAGCAGAGGCTGGGAGCGGCAAAGCCGGCAAGGGGCCCGGGCACGGACACGGTCGGCAGTTTCAGATCCAAGAGGTGCAGGCGATTCAGGCAGAAGTCAAGATCGTCAAGTGCATCGTGTCCGGGCTGGAGGTGGACGTGTCGTGCAACGCGCTGGGAGGTCTGTGCACGGTGGGATTTCTGGAATGGTGCGACGATCGGATCGGGAAGGATCACTTGTTGAAGAAGAGCATTCTGCTGATCAAGGCGTGGTGTTATTACGAGTCGAGGCTGCTGGGGGCGCATCACGGGATGCTGAGCAGCTACGCGCTGGAGGTCATGGTGCTCTACGTCATGAACGTGCACGGGGAGGAGATGGACAGTCCAATGGAGGTGTTTCTCCGATTCATGCAGGTCTTTGCGGACTTTGATTGGGAGCGGTACTGTTTGAGCGTGCTCGGGCCGATCGAGCTGGAGCACTTTCCGCACCCGAGGGTGGCGGCGGCGTGGACGACGGAGACGACCGACCCAACGGTTCTGGGTACCGAGGAGCTGATTGACGCGGTTCTGAGGTTCAGCACGAAACCGACGGAGGCTGCGCAAGCGATCCGGTGCCTGGTGGAGACGACCGATACGATCGACTCCAGCAGCGCCGGCGTCCGTATGAACATGAAGCACCTGAACATCATGGATCCGTTGATGCCGACGAACAATCTGGGGCGTTCCGTGTCCAAGACCAACGCGGTGCGAATGCGGATGGCCTTCGCGCACGGATCCAAGAGTCTGATGCACGTGTTCATGCATCAGGAGCCGGCGGTCGTGAGCCAGCGAATCGCACTGTACTTCAACAGCACATGGAACAGCATTCACCGGGTGTCGTTCGACAACCGGAGCTTCAGCACGAGCGCGGGGCGGTTGAATCCCGAGTATCTGTTCATGACGAACAGCACGAGCCAGCGGATGGTTGGCGTCGGGGGCATCGGCGGCATCGGTGGGCTCGGAAGTGTGAACGGTGGCCACGGCGGCAGCCACCCGGCCCAGCGACGCGTCTCGAGCGTGCCCGAGTCTGACGTGGCGGACGTCAACGAGGACGCAGCGCGCAATGGGAATGGCCAACCTGGATTGAACGGGAACGGAACAGGAAAGGAAGAGTGCCCCTCGTCAAGCCAGGGTGGTGGGCCCGTCGGCGCGCCCATTTCTACCCCCACATCCGCACCCGCGCCCGCGGGGGTGGTGCCGGACAGCCCGAATACCACCACGGCCACCACCAACAGCAACAAAAAGCCGACGACGTCGGCCAACAATACCTCGTCAGCCACCCATCGCCGGTCAAACAGCGTGACTTCGACGATCAGCATGGGATCGATGAACACCATCGGCTCGACCGTGCTGGCGATGCAGATGTTCACCCCGGGGGGTGCTTCACGCCAGGGCGACTCCCTGGCGTCAGACACGCAGGCCATCATGGCGAACATCGAGTTTGCACGCAAGTGCCAGGACGTCCAGGAGGACGCCTGGGGTGGAATGGGAGCGCGGTCACTCAACGACTACGACGACTCCCTGTCGCGGGAGATCAGCACGGTCGGCGCACTTCCCACGTTTGACAAGCACGATTCGGCGATGGCCACCACGTGGGCGTCCATCGCAGCGCAAGGCCGCGGCTCGGGACTCACGCCTCGAGGATCTTGCACCCTGTCCCGGCGCGACAGCCTCAGCGTCAACCCCTCGAACAGCGTCAGCCCCACTCGATCGCCGCACAATGGCCTCGAGCGGCGGCGCAGCGCGGGAACGAGGTTGCGAGAGCAGCTGCAAGCCCTCAAGAGCGAGGGTGTGGACCCGCAGAGTCTCGTCCGTAGACTGGAAGGCGTACAGCTGTCTGAGACGGCCGATGGAGACAACGGTCGGCCGGGCGGCCCGGGAGGCGGGCCGGCAAGCGCCGGCGACGCCAACCGCAGCGGTCCCCGCGCGGGCGCCACGACCAACGCCCCCACAACATGGAGCTCCATCGCCGCGAAGAAGCCCGGCGAGTCGCGATTCCTGAGTCCCGAGTCCTGAGTCGCTTGTCTGGTTCCAATTGTAACGAGCGATCACTAGTTTTGTCCCTCTTTTTTCTTTCCGCCCGTCCCGGCAAACAGGTTCATAAACGCCCTGCCCATCTTGGGCTTTTCCTTCTTCTTCTCCTCCCCCTTGTCCTCCCCCTTCCCCTCCTCCCCGTCGACATTCCCCTCCTTCTTCCCCTTCTTCCGCTGCGCCGCCGCCGCCGCCCTCGCCCGCCGCTTCCGCTCGGCCCCAGGACTCCACATGTCGCTCTCACTCTCCCCGTCCCCCTCATCTTCGCTACTAGAGCAACCAAACGGATCCTCCTCAACCCGCAGCTTCCGCTCGTTCAGCCGTTCCGCCGCAGCCTCCTCCTCCTCCAGCCGAATGGCATCCTCCGGAGCAATCTCCTCCCCCTCCGGAGCATTCCTCGCCGTCTCGACATCATACCCATACGTATCCGCAAGCTCCAATCCGGTGCCCGCGCCGCCCTCCACCCCGGCCCCGCCCTCCACCCCGACCTCGACGTCGCCCTCCACCCCCTCTTCCCTGCCGGCCGCCGACGCCTTCACCCCGCTATTCGGCAGCGGAAACACCTCCCGAAACACCATCCGCTTCCACCGCCCCAACAGCCGCCCGCTCGCCTTCCGAACCTCATCCTTCGGATGCACCAAGCTCAACACCCGCACCACCCCGCCCACAATCTTCACATCCTCCAGCCCCAACCGCAGACACCCCAACCGACGCAGCGTACTCAACAGCGCATACTTCCCCGTACGCGCATCCTCCAGCACCTCCTTATACGCCAACAGATCGGACGACTCGAAATCAACGGCCGTCGTCGCCTTGCCCAACCGCACCACCTTTGTCAGAGAAAACAGCGACCGCTGCGACTTGTCCTGGGACAACGGGATCACCACGGGGTTCGTCTGTGTACCGCCGCCGCTCGGGTTGACCGAGTTGGGCGCGGGAGGGTTCGAGTTGGAAGCGGCCATTGCTCCAGGCGCGACGCCTGTCTGTCGATCAAACTCGGATGGACTCGGATGGGAATGGATCGCCCGCGGCACGTCGTCGTCGATTCGACCGGATGCGATGCGTCCCGCTCTACTGTAGTATACCCCCGGACGTGCTCTCTGCTCCTTCTCTTAGGCGTTTGAGTCGTTTTCGTTGTTGAAACTCAACGAACCGGTGTTCGGTTCAAACTCAGTGTTAGAAATCGTAATTTCGCCCATTCTGCGCTACACGCGTCTGTGTTGTGTGTATTTGTACCGATCCGATATCTAGGGTCGAGCGGGACGGGCTGATTCGGTCTCCATTTCAAATTCGGAGATCGATGGAAAAAACAAGAACAAATGACGAGGCCTCGCAGCTGCGCTCCTCTCTCCGCGCGCCTTCGTTGCTCCTAGGTCGTGTTGCGAATCAGCAGTCGCGTCTGGCGCACAGTCGGTCGCCGTCGTTGGAGACCGATTTCGAGGGGACACCCCTCGGCGAAAGCGGCGACGGAGACGTGAAGGCCGTTCGGTTTGGTCGGATTGGTCGCGACGGCGACCCAAACGATCTTCGTTCGTCCGACTCGTTGAGTGGGTACGAGGCGACATACGAGCGAGCGGGTGCGGCGAGTGGGGTGTCGTCGAGTCTGGCGACGTCGGTCAATCAGCTGCCTGTCGGTGCAGCCGTGCGGCGGTCTGGGCTGACGTTGCAGGACGAGTCGGGGGTGACGTCTGGGTCTGATGGTGGCATGCAGCGGTCCGTCAATCGGACCAGTGCGCGCAGGGAGCCCGGGAAGCCCGGTGCGTCGTCGTCGCCTGCATCGCATATGGATGCGATGCAGGCGACCGTAATGCAGGAGGAGCTGCAGTTGTTGCGGGACCGGTCTGCGACGTTGGAGAAGGAGCTCGGGCGGTCGCTGTCGCTGCTGGCGGAGAAGGACGATGTGGTGTCGTCGCTGGCGGCGGAGAACGCGCAGTGTCGGTCGGCGTTGTCGACGTTGTCGGAGGAACATGCCCGGTGGGAGGACGAGGTTGAGAGCGAGCGGGCGAGGTATGCGGTACTGGTGGAGGAGTTGGAAGCGAGGTTGGTGGATCGGGAGGCGGCGGTTGAGGTGGAGCGGAAGGCGAAGGAGGAGCTGGAGGGCGGGTTGGAGGAGGTCGCGGCTGCGATGGATGCGGCCGAGGAGATGCTGGTCGCGATGGAGCGCGAGCGGAACGGGCTGGCGTCGTGGGTCGGGGCGCGGCTCGGGATGGCGGCGAAGGAGGTGGATGCGGTGATGCGGGCGGGCGGGTTCCGGGAGGAGGCAGCGGCTGGTGGCAACGCGGAGGACGATGATGCGGATGAGGAGGATGAGTATCCGTCGCACGCGTCCGTGTTGATGCGTGCGAATAGAGCGCTAGAGGATGCGTTGGTGCGGAAGGCAGTGCCGGTGGAGAACGTGGAAGTGTTTGTGGACGAGCGGATGGAGCGGGTGGCGGTGCCGGTGTTTGCGTCGAGGGAGGCCGAGACGGTGGCGAAGTTGCGGGGAGAGCTCGCGGTCGCGAGGGAGGTGGCGCTGCAGGCAGAGGCCGAGCTGATGATGGTGCGGGGCGAGAAGGCGGGCAAGGAGGGGGTCGAGGAGGGGGTCGAGGAGGGGTCCACAGGGGACGATGGCTCGCTGGCGGAGGAAGCAGACCAGTGGCGGGAGGACGCGCTGGAGAAGATCATCGACCTGGAAGAAGCGCTCAACGCGACCAACGATAGGCTTGAGAGTGCTCAAGCCGAGAACCAGCAGCTGGCGTCCCTGCTCGAGACTGCAATCTCCGCCAAGGACGCCCAGGCGGCGGACCAGTCGACGGCGAGCAAGCGTTCCAACGAGACGTTTGTGGAGATGCAGAAGGAGTTGCAGTCGTTGCGTGCCGAGCTGTACGCGACGCAGCGGTCTTTGTCGTCGAAAGAAGCAAAGGTGGCTTCGTTGCTTGCGACGCAGCAGTTCTCCCTGGACATCTCGGACTGGGACTCGTTTGCAGACGTCGGGATCGACGGCGTCGATCCGTCGTCTGCGCCGGTCGAGTTCTTGGTTCGCTCGTTGCAGGAAGCGGCATCGATGCAGGCAGAGTTGTTGGAGAGCTTGAGTGAGCACGCGTACGAGCGGGCCGAGGGCCGCTCGGCGCTGGTGCAACTGGAGCGCGACTTGGAGCGCGTCCTGGCGGTTTTGTCGGTACCGGACAATGCGGATAAGCGGTATGCAGTTGACGACTTTGCCCAGGACGGGAGACCACGAGAGACGTTTGCGCAGCGACTGGCGGGAATTGAGCGCGACGAGGTGGAGACGCTGCGGTCCCAGGTCGAAAAGTCGGTGGCGATCCAGCAGGGCCAGGCGGAGGCCTACTCTCTGTTGGCCAAAAAGACGAGGGAGAAAGAGGCCGAACTGAAGGCCAAGGTGAAGGGGTACGAGGCGGTGCTGCGTGAGCATGAGGCCTTCTTTGCCGACCTGGACACGGCCGTTCCGGCTGTGCGAGCTGGACTGGCCAAGGTGGCGCTGGCGGAGGAGGGAGAGGCCGCGGCGGCGGCCATCCTGTCCAGGAACGGAGACCGCGACTCCGACCACAAGAGTGAGATCCTCGAGCTATCCATCCTGGTGTCGGACAAGCTGGCCAGCATCGCGCACGCCATGGCCGACGGCACGCTCGCGTCAGCCTCCGGGAACGGCTGCGAAACGGAGTCGCGTTATATGGCGATGGAGGCGCAGTACAGAGCGCAGCTGGAGACGGCCAAGACGGAGGCACGACAGGCGACGGCGGCGCTGCACGAGCTCCAGCACGAGCTGCGTGCTCGGAGCATGGCGGCGATGAGCCCAGCGAGCGTGAGCAAGGGCGGCGTCTCGAGGGTGACGGGAAACGCGACCTCGGGGGCCATCATCGGAGACGACCTGCTCGGGTTCGTGACGCGCTTTGAGGAGTTGCTCGACGAGTCGGGCAGGCTCGAGGACAGGATCCGGACGCTGGAGAACGAGAACGCGCGGCTGGTCGCCGCCAACGGCGGTAATGGTGGCTACGGCAGCGTGGACGACGAGTCCATCGCCGACGAGCTCGCGGCGGCCAAGGCAGAGATCGACGCGCTCCAGACCGCCAACCGACAGCAGCTGGAACACATCGAGGCCTTGCGGCAGGAGCTCGACGGCACTCATGCGTCGCTCGAGTCTGCGATCCGGAAGCAGACGCTGCAGTCTGATCGCCACGTGGAGGACCTCTCACAGCTGAAAGAAATCTACGAGCGGCAGATCTCGCAGCTAAAAATCGCGGCCGAAGCCGACCGCACGCACCTCGTCGGTATGGTCGACAGGGCCGCGGACGAGACGACCAACCTCGCAGAGACCCTGGCAGCGGCCGAGCACAACCTGAGCAGGCTCGAAACGCGACTCGAAGACGTCGAAGCGGAGAAGCAAACGCTCGAGCGGGAGCGAATCACGTTTGCGAAAGGACACGTCCGGAGAACGGATGCGATGAATGCAGAGGCGGCGCTGGCGCAGGCCAAGGCCGAGCGTGCCAAGCGAGTCGAGCTCGAGAGGAAGCTGGCTTCCGTGGTGCGGCACCACAACGGGCTGTACGAGGAAGAACAAGACGGCAGTGGCGGTGACGACGGCTCGCCGCTGGATGACGAGACGATGAAGGCCAGGCTGAAGGACGCGCAGGGGCGGATCGACGACCTGGAGCGTCGCCTTGTGGGCGACGGCATCGGCGGCGCCAACGGGATCAAAGCCAAGTGGGGGCGGCGGGACGATGCGGCTCTGGAGACGCTGGAAAACGACGTCGTGCGGCTCTTTGACTGATGATGACCGATGATGACTCGTGAAACACTGTGAAACACACAGTCCGTTCACTCACTTGGCGGCCAGTCGACGAACATCGCCGCGTTCGCCGCCTCCAGAATCTCCACCCAGTACCCGTCAGGATCCTTGATGAATGCCAAGTTCTTCATCTTCCCCTCGTTCGGCTTCTTGACGAACTGCACGCCCAACGTCTCGAATCTTGTGCATGCCGCCTCGACGCTCGGCACGGTGATGCCGATGTGACCGAACCCTTTGCCTGGATCCGAGTTGCCATTCGCGTACCCGGTGAACTCGGCATCAGTTTCTGTCCCGTGATTATGGCAAAGCTCGATCAACCCAGGCAACCCGAACATCCACTTTGCGCGTTGAACAGGATCCTCCGGAATGCCAGCTGGATGGGCGTACCCCACGAAGTAGAGGCTGAACTTCATGTCGTCAAAATCGAGACGGGTCAGCAGGGTCATGCCGAGGACTCTCGTATAGAAGTCGAGGGATGGCTCCGGGTCTCGGATCCGCAACATGGTTTGCTGCATCACGAACCCTTTTGTTGCCGGATCTTTCTCCTTACAGACGCCTGGCAGCGAGTGCAGCTCGTCTAACGTGGCACGACTCATGCTGATTCTCTATAATGGACGTACGGGGCTGATGCGCGTCGGTCACGGCCAATACGAAGCGATGGATACACCCTCCTCGCTCCCGTCAACGCTGTTCAGGAACGCCTCCAGGCCAACGCAGTCCCCGTCGGCCTCGAGCGCCATGAACGCCTGCACCTGCTCCTCCGTCAGCTGAGCTTGAGAGACCATCGCGAGTTGCAATCAAATCGTAAATCGTAAATTTGTCGATCCTTTTGACCACGGCGATCCCGACGTCTTCCACGTCTCTCTCTCTTCACGCCAGGTGGTCCTCCACGTCCACGTCGTCGGCTCCCGCGTCGCCGCCTTCCATCGCTCCAAAGTCGAGGAAATGGCTCGGGCGATGCAGCTCGTGGTAAAACGGCATCGGATTTGCGAGCTTGATGCCGTAGGTCGAGTTGGGAGAGAACTTCGTGCCCATGAACGAGTAGTTCCAGGACGAGCCGCTCGGCGTCATGAAATAGCCGAGGAACCTGTCAGACAGCAACACCGACGCCTTCTCGTACAGGCCGGGGCCGTACCCGCTGCCGACGTTGGTCGTCGAGTCCGGGTTCTTCAGGCCCCAGTCGTATCCCTGCGGCGTGACCTTGAACGCGGCGAGGCTCACGCTTCCGGGCGTGAAGGCGCAGGTGAGGTCGATGCAGCGCTCTCCGTCCCACGTCTCGAAGCGCTCCAGCATCTTGCTGTGCAGCGAGACGTCGACCGGGCTCATTTGCTGGCTCTCGTGCGGCTGGGTGTGGAGCCATCCGAGCGGTTCGAGGTCCGCCAGGTACTCGTGCTCGGGGAGCGAGTTGGGCAGGTTGACGACTTGGTGGTTGCCCCACTGGGGAGGCATGACGATGCACCTGATCTCCTTGACCTGAGGGTGGTCCGGCGGCGAGACGCCGTACATGAAGCCGGCCACCTGGGTTCGGAGGTCGGAGATGCACACGAACTTCTTGAGGAGGTTCTTGGGCAGCACATACGTGTATCCGTCCTCGGCGATGTCCTCGGAGTTGACGTAGATGTGGTTGATGCGGAGATGCAGGTTGGCGGCGGAGATTGCCCGCACGCGCCAGTCCGTCTTGCTGCCGAAGGTCGCCGACTCGTACGGCGTCGTCGTCGTGACAATCACCTCCTCGCCGTGCACGTTGACCGTCTTGGTGGTTGTCGCGGTGGCGGTTGCGCTGTCCTTGGCCTGCTTCTCGATCTCGGCGATCTGCTGCCGCTGCAGAGACGGGGGCGTGATGTCCGCCCCGAGGATGATGTCCCTGATCTCGGTCTGGGTGAGCGCAGACACGTTGATGTTGTTCTTCTTGGCGTAGTCGGCCAAAATGAGGTCCTTCAGCGCAATCTCCACCTTGATCCACTGCTCGTCGGTGAGCGTTGGCCAGACGTGATGGGCCTCTGTGGTGACGCTGGTGTCGGGCCTGAGCAACATGCGGGCCTTGTCCACGTTGACGTGCAGGGCGCGCAGGATCAGGATGAGCCGCGAGAACGCCGTGTAAGACGAGATGGTCTTGAGCCAGTCGTCGTACAAGTTGAACAGGAGCATCTGGGGCTCGGTCGCCTTGAGGATGAGGTCCCCAAACTTCTCGATCTTGAGCGCGGCCTGGAACGGCAGCTGCAGTTCCGAGCCGGTGATGACGATGTTGGGGAAGTCCAACAGGTGCACCTCGAGCGGGTCGAGCATACCCTTGCGCGAGCAGATGACACGCTTCGGCTGCTCTTCCACCGGCAACGAACGGACCAGCGCGGCAGTCTCCTCGGCGGTCTTCCACTTGGCCAGCTGGCTGAGACGCTTCTGGCCGGCCCAGACGGACGTGTGGATGATCTTGAGGAACATCTGTCCCGTCCTCGGATTGAAGATGAAGATGGCGCCGTTGATGGGCTTGGTGGTCAGGTTGCCCTCGAACGTCTTGTGGATGGTCACCCGGTAGACGTTTGTGTCGTCGATGAACCAGATGGTCTGGTTGGAGAAGAGCTCTCCGTAGTTCTGCGACGACAAATACGGTTCCGTTGGCTCGGACGAGTACAACTGCAGCGCCTTCCTGATCCGCTCCCTCATGACGTACAGGGCCGGGTTGGCCTTCATGATCTTGGACATGGCCTGGACGGCCAACGGCTTGATGCCCGGGAACCAGTTGCCGTAGCACGTGTGGAGGTTGTAGGCGAGATCCACACCAATCATAACTCCCGTCGGCGACGGGTACACGGACATGTTGTCGGTCGTGTAGTCGAGGAACTTGGCCCTGGTGTAGCGCTCGATGTCGTGCGAGTCAAAGTCGCCCCACCTGAGCTGGACGTCGATCCAGTACTTGTTGGTCGGCTTCTGGTCAAACACATCGTTTTTCTCGCCCATGAGACTGGGCTTCGACACGGTCCACTTGTACGCCGCGAACAGGAGGATGTCCGCGCACGACGAGTTCATCTTGTACGACTTCCTCGGGTGGATGGTCTCCTTCTGGACGGTCTCGATCTCCAGTGCGTCGAGCTCCTGGTCGAACACCTGACAAAGGTCCATGACGAGAGACTCGTGGATCTTCTGCCACAGGTGGGCCCTGAAGATCTGGATGAGCGAGATCTTCAGCGTCGGGATCTTTCCGTGCATGAAGATGCCGGTGAGGTCGAGCTGGACCTGGAAACCCACGTAGACGTTGGCCCTGTTGATGGTCGGCGACCACCACAGCGTGAAACGCCTGTTGGGAATCTGGGTGAGACCCGTGCGCTGGGCGTTGGTGAGCTTCTTGTACTTCATGCTCTCCTCAAACCCGCTGGCCTTCTCCCAGAACAGTCCCTCCCAGGTGGGGAAGTAGGTGCCCTTGAACAGCGTGTGCTCGAGGATCCCTTCGATACCACCAAGAGCCTGGATCACGTCGGTCCTGTAGTTGTTCAGGTTCCACAGCTTTCCGTCGTGGCGCTGGTGCGTCCACCAGAACGGGTTGGCGCGCTCGAACTGGAACTTCCTGAAGTCCTGGCGCACCCTCCATCCCTTGTCATACGCCAACGTATGCCTGTCCTTCTGGAACAGCGTGTTGATCCTCGGGATACCGCGGTCCCAGCTGTCCTCCAGGTCCTCGAGCGTCAGGCGCCGGTTCTGCGACATGGCCTCCTGCCGCTTGAGGGCATACTCGGCCCACACGCGCTGCGAGTCCACAAACTCGGACTCCCAAGGCATAATGTACCTGTACAGGTTGGGGATCAGCTGGTCCTGGTCGTGGGACATGCCGGCCCTGAAGTGGGTGACGCCGAGGTCGGTCTGCTGGGAGTAGCGCAGGTCCGACTGGGGGATCAGGATGTGTCCCATGGACAGCATGCCGAGGCCTCCCACCTCCTTGGGCGAATAGAATACGACCGGAGGGAACCTCGTGGGCATCTTGGAGTTAAGGCCGATCTTGATCCTGGTCTGGACCTTGTTCTCGCACTTGACCAGCAGGTCGAGCAGCTCTGGCGTGTGGATCACCGCCTCCCTGTAGTAGGTCATGAGGCCGATGAGCGCCGTGTTCCACTTGTTGGCGATCTTCGTGAACGTCGTGGACCCAGAAGCCATCAAAAGCTGCCTGATACGGTTCTCGAAGGACCTGAGGCCGTCGTCGTCGACGCGCAGGTAGGCCTGGGCCGTCCGCTCCTTGGTGATCTCGTTCTGCAGCGCCCACACGCCATCCTTGTGCGCAACAGAGTCGTCCAGCATTCGAATCTTGGGCAGAATCCTGACTTCGAAGCCGCACATGGCGAACAGCAAGTTGGGGTTGTCCTTGGAGTAGACGGACACGAACGAGTTGTCCCAGTCGAAGGTTGTCAGCGACCTGGGCAGCCTGTTCTTCATATCCCAGAACGTCGCGCGGCCCAAGTTGACATCGTGCTTCATGAGACGCATCCTGGAATCCCTGGGCCAGCACTTCTTGTTGTTGTACCCGACGATGTTCTCGTTGTTGGGGTCGGGGTTCTCGGTCAGGAACCGCTGGATCAGGTCCCTCGATTCGTCCTCCGAGAACCTGAGGAGCATGTGAATCTTGTCTACGTATCGCTGATACAGGCGAATCGGATGCCTGGTCTCGACCTTGCCCTCCCTGAACGTGAGGAACTCGTTGGGCATGTTGGGCGGCCCGGCAATCTCCGACGCCCGCGTCAGGCCCAACAGGAGCAGGTCGAGGACGAGCCCGTAGTACTGGGTCAGGAACGTCGCAAATTGCAATCCCCTGATGACTCCGTAGGAGTTGGTGTGGGCCATGTCCTTGAAGGCGACGACGACGTTGTTCTTGGCGGTCATGTAGTCGGCGATATTGTGGTCGACGATGAGCCTCAGCAGCCTGTTGAGCAGCGTGAGGTCGACCTTCTCGTGCACCTTCTCGAGGTTGGTCTCCATCATCACGACGCACTCGCCGTCCGTCGTGTCCCAGATGTCCTCGAGGTTGTTGATGCCCTGGCACCACTTGTACACGAGGAGGGGCGGCGGCTCCGAGTCGCCCGGCTTGATCCAGTTGGGGAAGAGGTGCCGCTTGTCCGCCTCGTACCACAGGTACTGGTCCAAGTAGGCGTCTGTGATCTTCTCCAGCGGCTCAATCTTGTACACGGGGATCAAATGCGTGTACTGATCGAAGAAAGAGATCGGAACCTCCTTGAACGCACGCTGGGTGAGCAGGTGGCGCTTGATCCGGGACAGGGCCTCGTGCGGGTTGTCGTAGGCCTGCTCGACCAGACCGAGCTCCTCCCGCTCCACCTGGCTGAGCTTGACGGCTGCCATGTAGAACTCCTTGAGCCGCTCCAGGGCCAGGATGAGGATCTTGGTGTCGTGCTTGTACGACAGCGGGGGGAACGGGATGGGCGCAAACTTCCTGCTCTCCAGCCAGTGCACCGTCGTGGTGTAGATGGCCACGGCCTCTTCGGGGCTGACATATGGTCCGTCTTTCAGGTAGTTGTGCTGCCTTTCCTGCTCGGCCTTGAGATACAGTCTGGTCAGGCGCCCGAGGTTCTTGCGAGCGACCGTCTTGTCGATCGTCGCGCCCCTCCTGATGCGCTCCCTGTTGTAGTGGGCCACATTCGTCCACCAGTCGGCCTTCATCTTGACATACCTCAAGATCATCGACTCGACCGGCGCGGGGAGTCCCGGAACCTTCCAGGGGATGTTGGCCTTCCAGCAACGCCACGCCTCGCTCAGGTGCTGCAGGATGGTCTTGGCCTTGTTCTGCTTGACGCCCTCGGGCATCATGTCCAGGATGTCATGCATGACGGACGCACGAAGCTCAAGATCAAAGTGACTCTCGATCCGCTGCTTGGTGACCGTCTTGGCCACGCCCTTGTCCTGGCGGCCCTCGAACTGCCTCGCGAGCAGGTTGCCCAGCCACCTCTCCAGCAGCGGCACGATGCCACGCAAGAAGAACAGCCACACCCTCCACATAGGCGCCCAGAACCCGACACCAGGACCCTTGCCGACGGGACCCGTGTTGAACCGGTAGTAGATGAGGTGCTTGAGGTCCTTGCACATCCGCACCTGTCGCATCAGCTTGTACTTGTAGCGGTACATGCCGGTGAGCTGACCCACGTGCGAGAACGTGTACTGCAATCCGTCAGCCAGCTGGAAGGCGTCAACGTTGCCCAGCCTGTACTGGACGTTGGCGTCGACGATCAGCTTGGTCAGACGGAGGATCTCGCGGCAGAGGTGGAAGGCGTTTCCAAAGCGGCTCTTCTTCCTCTCCTTGGTCGTCAGCGTCTTGATCGGCTTCAGGTTGAAGTTGTAGTCCAGGTGCAGGTAGTTCAGATGCTTCCTGTGGATGAGCAGGTTGAGCATGTTGTACCCCTGGCGGCAGACCTGCAGGCCGGCCTCGACCCAGTCCAGCTCAGTGTGCTGGAAGAACTTGGTCGCGGCCAGGCTCTTGAAGAGCGACCGCTTCTTCATGGACTGCTGGGGCCGCTTGTGCAGCTGGTTTTTGACCCAGTTCTTGAGCAGCTTCTGGTACGACACCCGCACCTTGACCGGCTGGCCAGAGGGGCAGTGCTCCTTGAACCACTCGGAGATGAGCGGCACGTCGATAGCACGCTTGGTGTGTCCCGAGCGCGAGTTGAACGGCGCGGGCGCCCATAACAGGGAGATTCCCTGCGCAGTCGTGTCGGTCATCAGCGGCCTGCGGAAGCACAGCGGCGCCACGCTCTCTGGCATGACGAACCCGTCCTCGTCCCAGTCATCGCAGTCGTCGTACCCGTCACTTCCCCCGCCGTCACCGCCACCGTTCACGCCCGTGCGCTCCCTGCCCTTATACGCGGGGATCGGATGGATCAGCGGGTCGTAGTAGAAGGCCGGCAGCTCGGGATCGTCCGTCTTGATGTAGAGCGCCTGAGGGTAGTGGTAGGTCCCGAGCCGCACGCTCCTGGGCCGGTTGTTATAGAGATACGGAAACGCGACGCGGTACTCGGTCCGTATCTTGCTCCTGATGATCAGCTTGTTGATGTCGTTGAACTCGTTCCAGTCCTCGTCCATGTCCAGGTCCCGGAACAGCGGCTCGAACTTCGGGCCGCCCGGGATGGCCATGTTCAACGATTTGGCCGTCACGAACGACTCCAAGTCGAAGAGATAGAAGTAGTTCTTATCGACGATGTCCGAGAGCAGCTGGCTCGACAGCCTGTAGAGCGTGCTCATGATGGGCAGCGGCAGCCTCCACCTCTTGTACGACGGCCCGTTGACGTACCTCTCCTCCTCGTCGTCGTCGCCGCTATATTGTAGCGGCCTGCACGTATCATACAGCCACTCGGCCACCGCCCCATCCTCCTCCGGGTCCAGCTCGAGCTCGATCGCCTCGAGCGGGTCGACGTCCAGGATGTTATCCGCATAGTCAAGCGGCGGCTCCTCGTCGTCGAACGGCGGGAACCGCATGCGCTTAAAGTGCTTACGATCCCGCTTCTCCCGGCGCATCATGATCCACATCGTCCCCCACTGCGCCATGAAGACGGGCTCGATCACCGTCGGCACCTCGTTGACAAAGGAGATGGCGCCCGTGACGTGATACAGCACCTTGACGTACCGAACCTGCTCCCATGGCATGGGCATATTCTCGAGCAACTTGTACACCGCATGCGGCACGAACTTCAGCGCCCCGAGGTACACGCGCTTGTCGTTCCTGTACTTCTTGCTGGACATATCGCCGTGGTCCCGCACAATCTTCCGCACGTGCTCCGGCGGCATCTCTTCCTTCTGCGTCTGCTTATAGTCGACCTGACGCTTCGGCGCGTAGCGCTTCTTCTGAAGCTGCTGCCACTGCTGCTGCTTGGTGTTCAGGGCCTGGCGGTCGAGCTGGTGCTGGGACGGAACCGAAGCGGCCGGCTGTTTCGCCTTCCCTCCGCTCGCTCCGGCCGCGTCGCCTCCGGCCGCGTCGCCTCCGGCCGCGTCGCCTCCATCATCTGCCTTCCGCTTTGCGGCCTGCTTCCTCGCCATGTCGGCCGCGGTGACGGAATAGGGAGCGAGAAATGGGAATTCAGGCCATGCACTGAATCAGGTTTTGTGGCGCGCTCTCGCTCTCCCGCGTCTCGACGCTCGTGTGCACGGCCGTGTATTCGAGATAGTTTCAAGAACCTTTTCGTGTGTTTGGTTCGAGTTTTGTCCGGAGGGATTTGCGGCCCGAGATCAATTCTGCACTCCAGCCATGGCCGGCCGGCCGGCCCGCCCGCGGGCGGGAGTGAGTCGGGATGGAAGAAGGGCCGGTGGCGTGGTGGGGCGATGGTACCCGTGCGACATGGCAGGGGCGACGCTGTGACGCTCTGATGCCCTGACGCCCTGACGCTTTGAATCTCCGACGCCCTGACGCTCTGAGGCTCCGTTCGATGACGAGCGACTTGTCGGCCGTCTGAGCTCGCCTGGCCCCCGCCCCACTCACCCACCCACTCTCCATCCTTGCTTGGTTCGCCCAGACCCGATCAGCGACCGTGGACGCCAGCGTGTCGCAAGAGAAGGATGAAACCATCCACCCCGGTCCTGTACCCAAGTCGTCGCTCGACCCACGTCCCCATAAGGACAGACATGAGGTGTCGTCTGTTCTGGGCCGGCCCCATCGTCCCGTCGGACAACCGCATCGTCCACAAAAAATCCTTCTCCTCGCATTCCATCCATACGCACGATTGAGGGGCGATCGCTCAGGGCATCGCGAGAAGAGGAGATTCAATTCCAGTCCAGTCCACTGCATTCGAGACGATGGCCAAGGACGCTCCGGTGGGTTTTGAACGCTGCCCTTGCCCGTGGTGGGTTGGCTGGATCAACTACACTCCAGTCGGAAAGGCGCCGTCGTCGGAAATCCGACCGTCGCCCGCGGGTGCCGCCGGTCTTGGAACGACGATTCCCTTCCGTTCGCGTCTTCGGTACACGCCCAGGCGACGCTCCTCCTCGACGCTCAGACTCGACGACACTCACCAGCTGCTTACGTACTTACTCGCTCTCCAGGCACCGAAGCCCAAAGCATTAGTCTTGGTGGGCGGGTATGGCACGCGCCTTCGACCGTTGACGTTGACGGTACGTTGACGGTACTGGGACTCGGAATCGGACTCGATTGAGGGACTGGAGAACGACGCGCCACGCTCGCATTCCATCGCACACGCTCACGCTCGTTCGCTCGTTCGCTCGTTCGCTCGTTCGCCAGGTCCCGAAACCTATCGTCGACTTTGGTGAGTCCCTATTGCTGCTGCTGGTCGCCTGCTGCCAAGCAGCACCCTCCCTCCCTGCCTGCCTCTCAATATTCGCTCACTCCCTCGCGCTCACCCCATCACATCACCACAGCCAATAAGCCCATGATCTGTCACCAGATCGAGGCCCTCAAAGAGGCCGGGTGCGACGAGGTCGTGCTCGCGATCAACTACCGGCCGCAGGTCATGATGGACTTTCTGAAGGACTGGGAGGAGAAGCTTGGTATTAAGATTACGTGTTCCCAGGAGGAGGAGCCGATGGGCACTGCGGGCCCGCTGGCGCTGGCGAAGGACATTCTCAACAAGGACGGGAAGGGGGCGCCGTTCTTCGTGCTCAACTCGGACGTGATCTGCGAGTATCCGCTCAAGGAAATGATGGAGCAGCATATCAAGTCCAAGGCAGAGGCGACGATCCTGGTGACCAAGGTGGAGGATCCGAGCAAGTACGGCGTGGTCGTGCACGACGCCGCGAATAAGATCGAGCGGTTCGTGGAGAAGCCCAAGGAGTTTGTCGGCGACGAGATCAACGCGGGTATTTACTGCTGCTCGCCGGCCATCCTGGATCGGATTCACCCGAAGCCGACGAGCATCGAGAAGGAGGTGTTCCCCGCGGTGGCCAAGGATGGCCGGCTGTACTGCATGCCGCTGAGCGGCTACTGGATGGACGTCGGGCAGCCTCAGGATTACCTCACGGGACTCGCGCTGCATCTGGACTCGCGCAAGCGAAAGAGGCCGGAAGAGCTGGCCGGCGACGCGGTGACGCCCAACGGGGAGATTTCAGGCAACGTCATCGTTGACTCGTCTGTCAAGATCGGCAAGGGATGCAAGATCGGGCCCAACGTGAGCATCGGGCAGGGATGCGAGATCGGAGACGGCGTCAGGCTTTCCAACTGCGTGCTGCTGCACCGCGTCAAGGTCAAGGACTATGCGCACGTGCAGGACTCGATCCTCGGATGGGGCACGCGGGTCGGCAGGTGGGCCAGGATCGAGAATAAGGCGGTCATCGGCGAGGATGTGTTTGTCAAGGACGAGGTACTGCTCAACGGGAGCATCGTTCTGCCGCACAAGGACATCAAGGAGAGCGTCACCGAGCCCGGCAAAATCATCATGTAGTGGGTATCTGTCTATCGGTGGGTAAAAACAGCAACAACAACGTCTCTCTCTCTCTCTCTCTCTCCCTCTCTCTCTCTCTATCCTACCAGGCCATCTGGACGTCCTGGATCTCGGCCGCGACCCTGGCCTTTTCGGTGAGCACGTTCTTGTTCTCCTTGACGAGCGAGTCGAGGAAGCATTCCCGGAAGGTCCGGACGGCCTGTCCCATCCCCGTCATCATGTAGGCCGACTCTCCGTCCTTATCCTCCAACTTGCTGGCGTTGTCGACTCCCGACTTCTCGTTGAGCTCGTTCAGCAGCTGGCCGACCGTGCAGACCGTGTCGGGATTGAACTCCCACGCGCGTGCAGGGTCAATCGGCACGCACACCTTGCCCGTCTTGGGATGCACGCAGAAGGGCGCCTTTAGCAAGTGATTCATCTTTTTGGACACCTCGATATCCAGCCTCGGGTACGTGTACGCGAACACCACGTCCTTGAGGGCCTTCTCCATCAGCTTGACGTTCCTGCTCGAGTCCTTCGACTTGCCCTGCTTGTTGCACTCCTTCTTCGTGCACGCCTTGATCGCCTCCCAGCGCAACGTCGACAGCGACTTCTTGTCATTCTTACCGTCGTCGCCGCCGCCGCCGTCACCGTTGAACGTGACCACCTCGACGCTCTCCTTCTCAAACTCCTTGTCGATGCGCTTCCACTCGACCGCGACCGCGTCACGGACGCCCTGGGAGAGCATGCTTAGGATGGTCGCCTTCTGCGTGTCGTCCTCCAGCAGCTTCTGATCCACCAGCACGCTCGACTCGAACGCCTTGAGCAGCACCTCGTGCGACTTGGCGACAAACGGATGGCTCTCGATGCCCGTCGTCAGCTTGGCCAGGCCCTTCTCCTGTCCCTTGTACACGGACAGGTAGTTGGCGATGGCCGCGCGCGAGTCGTCCGACAGATGCCTCGCCCGCTCGTCACACACCCACGCGTGCACACCACGGCGCCCAGAGAAGACGAAGAAGACGTGCTTGAAGCCAAAGTCCTCCCGCAGCGCCCTGTTCAGGATGTCGATGGCCACGGCCATCAGCGGCCAGCACTTGCCGCAGATATGCGCCCCCTGTCCGCACGTGCGCACGTCGTCATAATCCGTCAGATCGATATCAAACACGAGCTCGCGCTCCTGGGGCGTGAAGCCGCCGCCCGCATTGGAGTAGGCCGCCCGCTTCTGCGGGTCGACGTTGTACACCGGACCGATATCGATCTTCGACGGCACCCGCTTCTGGATCGCGCTCCGAAGCTCCTGGCCGTTCTTGAACGACTGGTAGCGCACGAACACGTCGCCGTCGAGCGTGAAACAAAACTCGCGGCGGTTGAAGTAGGTCCCGTCCGCCTGCGGGTGCTTCGAGTCGTTGGCGTATTGCAGCCACTGCACGATGAAGGGTGATGGGGGAGGGGGCGCGTGAGGGTGGAAGCTTCTCGCGCTCGTTCTTCAGCTCTTCAGATCGTACCTGTGTCATAATGTCGTGCGGGAAGAGCCACGAGTAGTACGAGGGCATCAACGTCGGCACTGGCGACTTGGTCATATCGTTCTTCGTCATCGTGGGAAGAAGTGACGAGGAGGAGCCCGGCGTTGGTGTTTTTATACTCGAATCGCTGGTTTTCGAATTTGAAATCGAATTGATCACTCGGGATCCCTGCACCCGCGACCGCTGGCTCTGGGTGCTGGTTTGACTGCCCGTCTCGCTGTGCGTGTAGGACGAGGATCGAGCCGAAAGAAGAAATGACAATTTTGATGCCGATGTGTTTCAACATTCAAACAGTTTTCTTCCTGCACAGGAAATTGGGCGCGAAATGAGCGCAGCGCACGCTCTTCCTGCGCTCATTGAGCAGGTCATCCGCGCGAAACGAGCGGCCTTGAGCCAGTGGGCACACTACGACGACGAAGGTGTGTGTCCCCTAGACTCACTCTCCACACAGCTCTCTCACACATGTCGCTTCGTTCGCCAGGCCCGGACGTCGAAGAGATCGCGGCGATCGAGGGCGTCCCGGAGCGCAATCTCTACGTGATCGACGGGGTGCTCACCGCGAGCGAATGCAAGCAGATCATTCAGATCGCAGAGAGCCAAGGCGCCTTCGTGCACTACACGTCGCCAAACTCGCCAGAATACGCCTTCCGAGACCATCACCGGGTGAAGTTTCGGAGCCCTGGCATCGCAGACGTCCTATGGAACGGCACGGACCTGAAGAAGGCGTTCGAGACCCGGATACAGCGGATAGGAGGTCGGGCCACCGGCCTCAACCCGGAGCTAAAACTGTACCGGTACGCCGGTTCGGAGTCCTTCGGGAAGCACATTGATTGCTCTGAGACCGTCGAGGACATGGGGCGGACCGAGTACACCGTACTGTTCTATTTGAGCTCGACGAAGGGCGGGGAGACGGCGTTCTACGACGACGACGGCGCCGTCGTCGCGCGCATCGTCCCCGAGCAGGGCCGCGTGGTGCTGCACAGGCATGGTGAACGGTACTGTCTAGACCACGAGGCGCTGCAGGTCGTCGACGGCGTCAAGTATGTGCTCCGGACGGATGTGGTGTTCCAGTAAGAACATTTCAGTGCAACTCCTCCCCTGCAACTCCAGGTGAGTGCCCGTCGCATGGCAGGCAGGCAGCCAGCATGTCCGACGACGCATTGAATGGATAGATAGACAGAGAGACGCCCCTTCCCATTCCCTCCTCCTCAATGCCCGGCTCGGCTGCTCCCTCCCTGAAACATTTTCTCCTCAGAGCGAGCGCCTTGAGCCTCTACAGGCAGTTTGTTCGGGCGAGCAGGCTGGCACCGGACGTCGCCGCGCGGTCTTCCCTGATGGAGGAAGTCCGGCGGGAATTCTCGGCCCGGCGCGACGTCGCCGACGTCACGACCGTGAAATACTTGGTCGCGGACGGCGTCACGAGGCTCAAGCAGCTGAAGAGCATGCTGGAGATGCAGTCGTCCGGATTCTGACGATTTACTCTCCTCTACATTTACAGCATATCGTACCACATCTCGCTATCCGATGTAACACCAGCAAGCCAGCAAAAGGACGACCATCGCCAGCGCGTAGTCGACAAATGCCCGGTCAGGCGCCGCGTGCTGTCCGCTCGAGATCTGTAGCCGCAGGCACAGCGTGAGCACGGCAGTGCCGGCGCAGCAGAAGACTCCGGAGAGGAAGGCGTTGAAGGGGAACGAGCCCACCAACACTGCGTAGACGACTTGGAGGCCGAGCGTGGCGAGGGCGGCCGCGATGAAAATGTCCAGGACCTTGACCCGGGGCGGCGTGTCCGACAGGGCCTTGCGGAACGAGGCGACGATCTCCGCGGCGGGGAACGCGCACGCGGACGCAGACGCGGACGGCATCGTCACAGTTCACAGCTGATTGGGTCGATGTCACTTCCTCGCTGTGCTTCTCGATCCCAGGTCTCAATGATGCCTGCTCCGCCTTCTGACCGACGATCTGGTACGAGGATCCGACGATGGACTGGATGGCCGCGCGGAGGGCGACGGGAGCGGACAAATGTGTGCGAACAAAGTCGTGTTCTTTTGGAGCTCCAAGCCTCGAGCTCGAGGCTTGTGAACTAAAAGTTTCCTTGCAACTTCTTCTGACCAACACTGGGACGTAACCCACGTCCTTTCAGTGGGCAGGAACGAGAACGTATGTGTTCGACGGGGGAGCGTCGCCTCAGACGGACTTGTCGTCTTGGAGCCACCCCACGCCCCCGATGTCCCGGCGTCGGGCGCCGAGGCCGACCACCACGCCGTTCTCGTGACTGACTGGGCATCAAAATCACGGCCGAGAAGGTCAGGTATGTGAATATAGGTGGGCTGGTAGGGAGTGGTGGGCCCGAATTCGCAGACAGACACGACCAGGACGGAGATACGCCCCCACAGGCGCAGCAGCCACACACGCCGTTTGGGTGGCCCACCGCGTCGGGTTGATTCATTCTCGCTGCCGACTGCGTGGGGTTCTGGATGTCTCGGTCATTCCGATTGTTGCTTTTGGAGGCTTGCGCTTCTTTCCGCTGCCTCTTTCACATACTACACTGTTGATACCGTTCATTTGTCGTCGAAGAGGCTGCGAAACCTCGCTGAATCGGCTTGTTTCTTAATTGTCCAGCCTCACGGATTCGCTTGGTTTCTCGCCTGTCTAGACAGGTTCTGAAACCCGACCCTTCTTCTTCGAACGGTACGTGCATTTTTTCATCCATAGAGTGGCGCCCCGAGTGAAACGCACGGCGGAAACGACCGCCCCGGGCCTGATGAAGCGAACGCCCTCCACCCCGAGATAGCGCACGAATTCTCCGCGCCGGGGCCGTTTCCGCGTCCGATGCTCCCTTGGATGGGCAGTATATGTCTGTTCGGCTTTATAGGCGCCTGCCGACACGAATTGGCTGGCTTTCGAGGGCGGACGGAACGGACCGAACTTTGGTAGGCGACCTCCCTACCGGCTTCCTATACCCTACCGCTTATCAGCCACACTCACGCGACGCCCCACCCCAACGCCTCCCGCAGGGTCCACTTCGACTCTTCTCTTCCGATATTTTTCCTTCCATCGTCGAACAACATGGCTTCCACCGAGGCTTCCCCGGACGTCGTCGTCGAGCTCAAGCAGGCGCCGACCTCCGCAATTGAGACGCCCCAGCACACCGGCGACGCCGGCCACGGGCTTTCGACCGACAACGCTTCCAAGGGAGCGGAGGATAATTCCAACGAGGTTGCCCACGACGGCGCGGTGAAGGCCGAGAAGGGGGCCGGGGAGGCCATCGCGGCTGCTGACGGCGTCAACGGTGCCCAAGGCGATGCTGCCGCTGTGGCCGCTGTGGCTGAGGGGAACCTGAATCAGGTCGACGTGGGTGCGGACACGGGATCCAATGGCGACGTCAACGCTGACGTGGTCGCCCGCACGGGATCAACGGCCCTCCCGCCCCAGCAGCAGACGGCTGAACAGGCCCGTGACGCAGAGATCGACATGGAAGTTGCCGAGATGCAGCCGTGGAACGGCCATAACCGCCAGCACCACCTCCTGCGCCACAGCCTGGGCGCCGAGGAGCGCGGTAACGCCGTCCTGCACCACTTTGGCGCCGACGTCGAGACGATCGCTGACGCGGCCAAGCTCATCAAGAAGATGTCGCAGCGCGACCTGCAGGCCAAGTTCAAGTGTGTCTACGGCACCAAGACGTTCTCCAACAACAATAACTGGTTGAGGAGGAAGCTCTTCGAGGCCATTGGCATGGACCCTGGCAAGTCGGCCACCAAGAAGGCCACGCAGACAGGCCCTCGCCGCCGCCGCAACCCCAGCGGCGGCATCAAGGCCACCTCCATCACGTCGACCAGGAAGACGAGGCCGCCCGCCCGGTACGCCCGTCGCTCCAAGGCCGAGGTCGAGGAGGAGCAGAACCACGTCGCCGAGGCGCTGCTGGCACTCGCAGACTTTGCCTGCGACGCCGAGCTCAACGGCAACGACGGTCTCGTCCCCGGACGGGATGAGATGAGCGAAGGCGGTCTCAGCTGGTCCGGCCAGCGGGACGTGCCGGCGCCCAAGCAGGAGGCCGGCACAGGCGGTTTTGCCGGGTTTGACACGCAGCTCCCCCCGGCGCCGCCCCTGCAGCACACGCAGTCGTTCAGACACGAGTCCCATGACGTCAACGACGGGATGGGTAGCATGATGGAGTACTTCTCCATGATGCAGCGGTTGATGATGCAGTCGCCTGAGAACCACCAGATGGTCATGCAGATGATGGCGCAGCCGGGAGTCAGCCCCACCCACCAGTCCCAGATGATCCAGCAAATGCAGCAGATCCAGCAGATCCAGCAGATGCAGATGCTGATGGCGTTGCAGAACAACCCGTCGCTCATGGATGCGTTTGTGCAGGCCCACCAGAATGGCGATACTGGCCACAGTGGGCACGCGCACGACCACGCGCAGCCGGCGGTCGTGGGACACCCGGACCTCTTCAGGAGGGCGTAGCCGACTGGCTCGCCGGCTGCGAGCTCGCCGGACGCGAGCACGTGAGCGCCGGACCCGTCGGCCATATGCCATAGGTAGGATCATCACTCGTCACAGCCAACACCGAAACGCGGGGTAGGGCATGCTCAATCCAACACCAACGCTACGCACGTGAACCGCCAGCACCAACAAATGATATAGAATGTCTGCGTAGCTCAGAAGCATGCGGGGACGCTACCCAAGGAGGACGACAACAGCAGCAGCACCAGCACCAACAAGCATGCACAACACCACCACGATATTTCATTCCCACCATAATTTTATTTTTCGTTGAGCCCGACGTGAACGTCGTCGCCCGGGGTTGCGTGCCGGGCGACAGACTCGATCGGCGCTCGATCGGCTTCGGTGCCTCTTTTCTTTCTACCAGTACTCAGCACTTCCGATCATCATAATTGTCCTATTTATGCACCGTAACTCATTTCATACTCAAAGAAAGGTTTGCCCTGTCATAAGTTTGTCATTCAAGCTTGCTGCCTCATCCGCAACCGGGCTTGCAAGGTCGCCGAGCCCTCCGAGCCGTCCAGCTCGGTGCGCAGCGACACGAGCCATTGGATGATCTCGATGGACGAGAACACGATCGTCTTTGACGTTGCCGCCGTGGACTTGCTCGCGCCGCGCCGCCTCTTGGCCGCCGCCCCCGTTGCCCCCGTCGTCCCTGCCGCCGTCGACTGGGACGCGTGCTCAATCTTCTGGTCCAGGTCGCTCCGGGCAACTTCCACGTGTGTGTCCAACGCCACGACCAGATCGACACAGTTCCCTTCGGCCAACGCGGCGGCCAGGCCGTTCCAGGGCACCAGCTCTGCGCCTCCGGCCTTGAGGATGGTCTTGATGTCTTCCTTGGAGGGCGCGTGGCGCGACGTGACAGATGGGTGGACGCTGCAGATCAATGCCTCGAACGCCTTGGTGCCCGAGCCCTTGACCTTCTCCCGCCAGAACTTGGGCACGTGGCTATCGATGTCGTGGTGCGGGTTGCCCTCGGAGAGCTCGTACTTCTTCTCCTGGGCGAGCTTAGACGGACCGGTCAGCGCGAGCTTCGACTTGTTCACCGAAGCCCTCAGGAACTCGGGAGAGACCACCCAGCGACCGCACGCAAGCGCCGACAACACCTTCTGGTTGCGACGCATCGACGGGGTGACGACGTGCGTGAACCGCTCCGCCCAGGAGTGCGTGCCGACCGTGTACGGGACGCCGAGTTTCCGAAGCAAAGGCACCAGCTCTTTCTGCTCGTTGGAATGCATGCCGCTGAGTGTCAGATGCAACGACGGCGACGACGAATCTTCCAACTGTGTCGTCGTGGCCGCCGCCGCGGCGGTCTTTTTCTCCTTTTTGGCCGCCATCTTTGTCGGCTTGGCCTTCGACGCCTTCGACGTCGTCGCCTTCGACGTCGTCGCCTCCAATACCCCCGTCCCGTTCCCCTTGGATTTTGCCGGCGGCTGCTTTCGCCTTTTCTGCCCACCGACGTCCCCGGTCGCCTCACGGACGTCGTCAGCCTCGCCCAGATCGACATCAATCTTCTTCCTCGCCCCAGAACGATCGGTGTTGTTGACTGCGTGCCCTCCCGAGCCGTCGGAGCCGCACATGCCGCTCTGACTCGCGCTCCATTGCCCCCGCTCCACCTGCTCGTCCTCGTCGATGGCCAGCAGCCCGCCGATCTGGTCCATGGCTACATCGGCCGTCTCCTGAGTGACGTTCTCCGTCGCCTCCAAGGGGTCATAGAAACCGCCAAAACGCTGCGTCTCCCCGTCGACCTCGCCGCGGAACATCAGCTCGATCCCCGCAACCACGTCGGGCTCCCCACGCGCCACCTTGTACCGATCGGCGTCGACCGCCTGCAAGTCCCACTTCAGATACGATTCCACCAACCAGTTGAAGTTCACCACCGGAATATGACTCTGCTCCGCCCTCGCCAGCTTTTCCGATCCCCGCACCGCGTCGACCCCGTTGTCGAGCACCACGAGCACGTCCGTCTTGGGCCCAGCCTCGCTCGCCGCCAGGTGCAGGTTGTGCTGGAAGTTCACGTTCAACGCGTGGCACATAATTTCCACAAGGTACCGCGTGAAGTTCTTGAACCCCGAGCAGCTCACATTCACTTCGCTGGGAAAGACCCCCAGCCGCCCGTCCACCAGGTTCATATTCTCCGTCCCGACATGCTCAGAGCTGCGAAGCCTGATCGCCCCCGCAGTCGGCAGCAAACGACGCATCGACAACGACGCCAGCACCCACATCATATTCACGTGCTGAATGTTGGACAGGTGATGAATCTCCATCGCCCGAGGACCACCCACCGGACCAGACGGACCCCGACCCCCCGTCGCACTTCCAGCCTCTCGCGCCCGCGAATGCAACACCAACGCCCGATACGTCCCACCGCAGCTACAGTGCACCATATGCGTCACCCTACACTTCTCAATATACTCCCCATCGTGCACCTGCACCGGCTGGTTCCACGTACACCCAGCCTGCTGCAGCCTCTGCCGCAACCTCGGCAGGTACTCCCGGAACGACTGCTTGCACGTCTCGTTGCTGCAGGCCACCTCAAGATCCGACACGGTCGGGAGACCGACGACAGCCTCCGTAAAGATCTGCGGGACCGGGTTGAGTGCCGCCATCCGAACAACAGACAGAGACGCGAGATCCTCCGGGTCTGATTCTGATCAACCAGTCGGCCGTTTCCGCGCGTCCACTCCCTGCGCTGAACTCGAACGTCGTTCCTCGCCGCGCTCCGGCTAGCGGCTCGCGGCTAGCACACGCGTTGTATACGCTGTATACGACCTGCTATGGAAGACGAACGCGCACGTGCGTATCCGCGAACCACTCGTCGGTTTTCTCGGTTTTCGAATTAAGCTCCGCTATGCAAGCTTCTTGCTTCTCGCTCCGGCAACTGTTCGCGCGTGTGCAGCCCCGAAGATACTCCTTTCGTACGACGACGACGACGACGATGGCAGCGGGAACAAGCGGGCCCGGTCCGGACGGGCTCTGGCTTGGCTCTGGGTCGAAGAGCCGCCTGGTACGACCTCTGTGAAGCGGACGCGGCAACGCTCGCTCGCTCGATCGCTCACTCCCACCACCACCTGGCTCAATCGCTCGATCACTCGATCACTCGATCACTCGATCACTCGATCACTCGATCACTCGATCACTCGATCACTCGTTCTCCAGGACATCATGAACGAACTCGTGGCGTCGGGTCGACTGGACGAGCTCGTCGGTCGGCCGGTCTTGTTTCACGGCAAGGTGTCGGCCGACATTGACGAGAAGGCGATCCGGCACGAGGATCCGAAGCAGCTCGTGATGGCGCTGGCACACGCCAAGGCGGATGCCATCCTGGGGGATCCTGTCAAGCGTGCGGCTATGCTCGGCGGGACGGAAGACGCGGGTCCCGCCGGCGTCTACCTCGTGACCTGCGACCAGGTGGTCGTGCACCGGGATCGGATACTGGAAAAGCCGGAAAGTGAGGCGGAGGCGCGAGCAATGATACGGGGGTATGCCGAGGCCCCGGCGATGACGGTGGGGTCGACGGTGGTGACGGAGGTGCGGCGGGGGGTACGGAAGGGTCGGGTGGACGTGGCGACGATTCGGTTCGTGGAGGGTGGGTTGCAGGAGGCGGACGTGGACGCGTTGATTGCAGAGGGGGAGGTGTTTTGGTGCGCGGGGGGACTGATGGTCGAGCATGATCGGGTGCAGCCGTATGTGTGCGGTATCGAGGGGGGGATGGACTCCGTGATGGGGCTGAGGAAGGAAAGCGTCGTCGAGTTGATCTCCCAGCTTCTATCGTCATCGTCATCGTCATCGTCATCGTAAAGGAACAAAGGCACAACGGCACAAAGATACAATGTCAGTCAGTCAGATGCGCCGGAGTTCTTTGGGGTCGAGCTTGCCGAGGTTGACCAACTCGAACGACTCGTCGTCGGAGCCTTTGTTGTAGACGATCTGATGCTCGCCGCTCGTCGGGTTGAACGCGATGATTTCGGCGTTCCACCACCCGCCATCGTCCGGCCAGTAGAGCTGGATCTTGATGCCGATGGCTTCGGTGCCCATGTTGGAGAGGGACTGGCCGAGATGGAGGTCGTTGTTGTCCTTCTCGTCGTTGGCGGTCGCTACTGCGGCGTCAGTCAGGGCGGCCAGGCCCGGGTTGTCGGTGGGGGTCGTGGCGGCGGCGCTGGGAGGCGCTGGGGCTGCAACGTCGGCGGCGAACGGGGACGGCTTGCTGCTGCTGTTGCCGCCGCCGAGGTTGCTCGACGCGCCGCCGCCGGTCTTGAGCTTGATCTTCAGCTTCCCAGCAGCCGTAGGCGAGGCTACGGTGGGGCTGCCGACGCTCGATCCTCCGGGACTCTTGACTGAGAGCTTGAGCTTGAGCGATAGGCCCGACTTGGGCGTGACGCCCTTACTCGTGCCTGCTTGGCTGGTGCCGCCTGTGCCGCCACCGCCCGCCCCAACCGCACCGCCCGTCGCGGTCGATTTAGCAGTCTCCATTCCAATGGACCCATCTTTGGAGGAGCGCTCGAGCGTCTGCCTCAGCTTGGCGGCGTCCAGCCGCAACTGGTCCTCGAGGTAGGCTCCCGGGATGACAAACCTGGTCGTCGCGGGGTCCGTTCTGTGCGTGTGCACGGGGGCCTTGTTGTTGGAGGCGTCTTCGTCATACTGTCCGCAGCACAGGTAGTTCTCAAAGTCCAGGAGACAGCGCTCGTAGTTGAGGCGCATGTTGAACGACGCCGACGTCTGGCCAGTCAGGTTGACGTTGAGGGACTTGGCCACGTCGCGCCATTGCTTTTGGGCCGACACGCTCTCGTAACCGTTCCGGTCCATGACGGACCACCAGACCCGGTGCAGGTCCAGCTCCCGATGCGCAAAGGTGGGCGTCTTGAACCGCCCCTTGAGCCCGACGTAGAAGTTCTCCAGCATGCAGAGGAACTGCTCCTTCGTCAGGTCGCGAAGCCAGTCGAGAATCTCGTCTGGGACCTGCTGACCCGACTTCAGAGGGCCGGTGGGATATGCCGTGATGCGCTCGGAGCGAGCCTCTGACTTGGTCCCAGACTTGGCGCGTGGCTTGGTCGAGGCCGCGTACTTGCCGTAGAGCTGGTCGCCGATCGAGTGCAGGAAGTTGATGTGCTGTTCCTGCACACTGCTGCCGTAGTAATCGGTGTTCGGAACCTCGAGCGGGTTTGGGATGGTCTCCGCGTCCTTCTCGCGGTCGGCCTTGGCGATGAGGTCGTTGGCACGTTGCTTGCGGCGCCTGGCCTCCTCCAAATCGGCCTGTTGTTGTTCAAGCTCCAGGCGATCCCTTTCTTTGCATGCGCCGGATGCGGTCCGGCGCATCGACCGCTCCACGGTTTTCTCCTGCTTGTTGCAGCGGTTGACCGCCGCCCTCTCCTCGTCCACGTCAATGTGGAGCTTCCATGGGCTCACGCGGTGCTGGTTCCCATCCGGGCCGTCGTCGAACGAGACCAAAATGCTGTGACACGGGTCTTCGCCCGAGTCTCGGGAGCCAGGGATGTACAGGTTCTGCGGGGCGTAGTTGTCGAGGACCGTGCCCTTGTGCCAGCCACGCTCCCACCCGGTGGCCTTGACCTTGAACCGGTCCTTCGGCATCCATCCGATACGCATGGACCGTTTGTACTGCTTGGCTTCCGGACAAAAGTCCTCCAGGTCCTTGTGGAGGACGAGCGGCACGGTGATCAGGGAGGTCGCCATCTCGCTGGGCAGGGCGTAGGGCGCCGGCTTGAGGGTGACCCAGGCCACCGGCTGCCTGATATTCGCGAGTTCCTCTTCGCTCGCCGTCTTGGCCGCGACATTCAGATCGGTCGAATCCAAGAGGCTCTTGCGGTAGGTGACGCAGCGCACCGAGAACTGCTCGATGCGCTTCATATTGGCCACTCGGTCGCGCAGACCCTGCCACTGGCTCCGTATCTTCTCGAGCGACTCTTCCCGAATCAGGGGGTTCTGGATGACGCAATTGACGCCATGGACCGTCAGCTTGCCTGCCAGCAGCCCGAGAATCGCAGCAGCGTCCTCCTCCTCGATCTTGCCGTCCTCCGCGTCGGCGTCAGCATCAGTGTCGGCGTCGGCCACCTTCAGCTTGATCGGCTTCTTTGTAAAGCCGATCAGATGCATTGCCTTGTCGATATGCTGCAAAACCAGCGTTCTGCTGACAGAGACCTCGTCGTCCGGTCGAGGGATGCGCTGGTTGGTGTGCATCTCCTCGAGCAGCTTGAGGAACACGATCCTCGACAGCACCTCGTCCTCCACGCAGACGTGCTTCTGCATCGCGGAGACGTGAAGGAGAACATCGAGTGTACTCGACAGCGAGACGGCCGTCTGCCTCCAGTTGGGGCTCCACAGGTCGACCCACTCCTGGGTCGTTCTGCCGGCGTCAATGAGCAGCCTGTCCGCCTCCAGGAGCACCTTGGAGCAGGCGGATGGTTGGCCCTTGATCAAAACATCCGAGATGCCAACTATCTTCTTGGTCAACTCCTCGTCGAACCAAAAGGAGATGGAGCCGAGCATCACCTCGACGGCGCGGCTCGACCGCTGGTCCATCGTCAGAGACGCCGGCTTGGTGTTGCAGTGGTTGAATTCGCCCCGCAGCAATGGAGACGTGATACTCCTGTACCCGTCGTGGCGAGAGCTCTCGATGAGCTTGGTCGAGTTCCCTGCCGTGGACCTCGGGGCCGAGCTCAGGGCGGCCACGAGCTGGCGCTCGGAGCGGATGTCGCTCAGCTTGAGCCAGTTGACGAGCTGGTCCAGACGATCGCCCTCGTACCAGCCCCACGTATCCATATTCTTCTCATCGTTGTCAATCACCTGACAGTACACCCGGAACGCTCCAGCGTCCTGCCCGATGGCCCAGTACCGGCGGCCGTTGGCGTCGTCCCCGACTGGCGCAAGGGTCCCGAGGCCCAGCACCTCAAGCCACGCCAACCACCTGGACATCGGACCAGAGATCGTAGGCTGCGGCTCCTGTTTTGCCTTTTCTGTCACTCCTTTGTCCTCGTCGGCGTCGGCATCATTTTCATCGTCCATATCCCCGTCTTGGGCGTCGGCATCAGCGTCGGCATCGGCGTCGTCAACCGCAGCCTTCCGCCGCCGGCCCCTGGACGACCCCTTGTTCTCCTCGGCATTGACCACGATGGATTTCTTGAGTTGCTCGATCGACTCTTCCGCGATCTCCTTCTGGAGACTCTGGGCCATGTCGACACCGTGAGGCTTGATACACCCCCAAGCCGGTCGCTCGGCGTGGAACTGGGCATACTCGTCGGCTCTCTTGGCTATCGCATTTGCCAGAAGAGGAGACTCGATGATCTCGTACACCAGTGCACACAGCATGTCGATTCGCTCTGCGGCGGACAGGTCGACGAAGTCGCCGTACGCAAGGCGCAGCGCCGTCTCCTTGAGCTGCTCGGTGCTCAGTTCGTAGCTCCACACTGTGTTGGCGAGCGCCGCCGGCCACAGGAGCTTGTGGCTTCGAGCAACGTACGTTGATGCCTGGTTGGGTCGTTTTGGCTCCTGCTTGCCCTTGGGAATGACGAGCGTCTCGTCCACCACGCTCAGCAGCGCGAGCACGATGTCCCTGATGAGGACGCCGGATGGCGAGTACAGCCGATCGACGACGGTCGCCTTCGATACGATGTCCCAGCTCACGCCATACTTCTCTATGACGCTGGCCTCGTGCGCCGCTTGCTTCCTCTTGGCCTCCTCGAGGGCCGCGGCTGCCTCCTCCGGCGTCGGACCTGGCGGGCCCGCACCCGCCTGGCCGGACGGTGCGGACGCGGGGCCACCGAAGCCGGCGTCCGTCGATGTCATCGGATTCCTCTGAATCTTGATCGATTTGCGTCGCTTGGAAGGCTGGTAGTCGTCGAGCTCCCCCTGGTCGTCGTCGTCGAAGATGCTGTCGACGTCGAGCATAAACTCCTCGTCGAACTTGTTGGCGTTGAGAGAGGCCCCGCGCTGTGCCCGTGCCGTTGCGTTCGCACCGTCATCCTTCAACGCGTCGTCATTCGGGCCCCGACGTTCCTCGGCGCCGTCTTCCCGCTTGACCGGTCGGCCGGCGTCGCTGCGGGGCACCGTGTCGATGTCCAGATCCTCGTTCTTGATCCCATCGAGGCCATCGAGGCCATCGACGCCCTCGACGCCATCGTGACCATTACTTCGGTATCCACTGCGACCTCCAAATGCCGTCGCGTCATCCATGTCGACATCTCTGTCGACAGGCGCAGCCCCGGCGGCGAGCGACGCCATCATCTCCTTCTCGCGCTCTTTCTCCTTAGCTCTGGCCTCGGCCCGAATACGCTCCATCTCCTTCGCATCCTCTGCCTTAAACGACACCTCGTCGATCGCCATGTCAATGGTCGGGCCCGGACACAGTGCCGCCTCAAGCGTCCCCAGGGTGAACGGCGCCAGCTTCAATATCGCGCCAAACTCCTGCAAGAAGCCCCACAAGAACAGCAATTCGTGCACCTTCTCCTTTGGAACCCGCCACCGTGCGTCCATTTCCGGCGGCGGCCCTCGGTCCTCCTTCATCCTGGCCACCTCGGTGTCGAGGTCGATGCCCATCCGCTCCAGCTGCTCGTCGTCCACGCCGTCCACGTCCATCGCGACGTACCCATACCGAGACAGCGCGTCCACCCGCTGCCCGTAGAGCCCCTCCATGTGCCCGATCGCAAACTTCTTCACATGCGCCGGCACGTTTCTCCCCGGCAATCGCTTCTCTGTGATATCGCTCTTTGCAGCGCCAGCTTGACTGCCAGCACCGACCCCGCCTGCCTCTGCGTCTGCAACCTTGACGACGAGCCCGCTCCTCATCTCCTTGGCAACCGCCTCCACAATGCCCGACACGTCCGGAACCTCCCCTGCCACCTCGGCCCGCCGACTGGCCACCTCCACCAGCTCTACCCCCGTCCGCACGTTCTGATACGTCTCCTTGTAGCCTTCGGCGGGCCTGTTCAATCGATACCACACGTTCGGCGTCACCACGTATACAATCGCCCGTTTCTCCCCGGTCACATTGTTCGTCCCGGCGTTCCCCACCCCCGTCGACCACCCCACCACCCAATCCAGCACCTCCTCGCCCTCCACGGTCTTCGGAGGCTCATTCTTGGCCGCGTCCTTCACCAAACTGAGCGAAATCGTGCTCTTCTTCCGCGCCGCCTGCAACGTTCCCGAGATCTGCACGCTCATCTCGCCCCCAGACACGCGCTGCTGCGCCAAACCCACCAGGTCGAACGGCTCGCTATCCGTGTGCTCGCCGTCGCTTTCCGAGTCCGGAGACACCGCATACACGGTAAACAGGTCGAGGTCCACGATCTTGAGCTCCCGAGGGGACGTCGATGGACCGCCATCGCCATTGCCATTGCTTCCCCCCTGCTGCACGCTGCCGACAAACTGCTGCTGCGCGTGCACCACGCCGGCCAACGCCGGATCCAGCAGCCGCACCCCCCGCGCCCGGCACGCCCTGTCGAACGCCGCCTTGAAGAACCCACGGGCCTTCTCGCACATATCCAGAAGCAAAACCCCCGTCGGGTCATCCTTCTTCGAAGCCTGCCCCCAGTACGCCGTGCAGTTCTGCCAGACGAGCCGCACATCCTTCAGCACAAGCTTGTAACTGTGATATGACGACGCCGCGTCGCATATCGTCTTCAGGTCAATGGGCCGCTCCACCACGGTAAGATACCCGTCCAGCGCCTTGACGTCGACCGGAGCTCCAAACATGGCGGCAAGGTCGGGCTGCGCCAGCAGTTCGCGGATGGCCGTCATACATATGGCGACCTCCTCCTGCGAGAACGAACGAACGGGGAGGGAGAACGGGAAGTGAGAGAGCGCGTCGGCGAGTGTCAAGGCGGAGAGGCCGTGGTCCCTCGGCGGACGAACCTGTTGGGAGAGCGGCATGGTCTCCCCCGCCATCGACCGCGTCTCTGGGGCAGACAGTGGGTCCTGTGCCTCGAGATGGTCAATATCCCGGCATCGCTGCGCGTCGGACTGGGCGGTTTGCTCGAAATCGAGGGGAATTGCTCGAATTTTCTGTGACGAACTTCGGAGAGCAGTTGAATCTCATTTTCTGCCGCACCTGCCGCTTTCCGAGGTCATTTAGCAAGCGTGTACGATTTGTATCGCGTAGGAGCGGAGCGCGGACGAAACCCGCGGAAGAAATCGCGACGGGAGGACATTCGTGATGGCCAGCTCTCATCAGGACCTGGCTCGCTTCACTCCAGACTTCCAGCGGATGTACGGGGACCTGTCGCGGGATGTGACCCGTCAGGTCGCGGAGCTGGCATCGCTCAGCAGCGGCAAGGGCGGGTTCGGGTACGCTGGGAGCCACAAGGTGATCACCATCGCCGACATCACGAACGGGAAGCTCGGTCAGGGCGAGAAGGCGCGGCTGGATGCGTTGGTGGCGGAGAAGGATTCGGGCGACGCCGGGAGGGATCGGCGGGGGAGTCGTGAGGGGTTCGTCGAGGTGGTGCCGTTGCTGAGGCGGTACGATACTCGGTGCTTTGCGATGGACCATGGGGACGGGGATGGGGACGACGTGGAGTATGTCGCTGCGAGTGACTCGGGAGTGAAGTATCGGGACGGGTCGCCGGTGAGTCAGTCGCGGGTGCGGACGAGCCACGTGCACCGGGACGTTCGGGACGTGCAGCAGCAGCAGGAGCGGAAGCCGTCTCCCAAGGTGCCAGAGCCGCAGTATGCCATGGAGCCTCAGTATCAGCCGCAGCATCCCGGTGGCTATGCTGACTACGGGGGATATGCAGGGTACGGCGCGCCGCAGCAGGGTGGATATTCGGGAGGGTATTACGACCAGGGATACGGCGGGTACGGACATCAGGGCGGGTACGAGCCCGTCCCGGCCGCGAAGAAGCCCAAGCCAGAGCCCGCATTTACCTACTCGCATCCAAAGGTTCCGACGCAGCTGACTCCGGCGCAGCAAGCAGCGCTGGAGAAGGCCAGGATGGCGAAGATGTCATCGCTCTCGACGCTCGAGCAGACGGGCGGGGAGTATCGGCCGCCGGCACTGTATGACATCGATCCTCTCGAGGCCATAAAGCAGGGAAGGAAGCCCAGACTGGCAAAGGCGTCCGATGGGCCGATCGAAGTGATGATAGAAGGCAAGAAAATCAGCCTTCCGCTGGGATGGAAGATGTACCACGCGCCGATCGGCCCCATCGGCATGATTCCGCCGGGAAAGCAGGGGCCGACGACGCCGCTGTTCATCAGCCCGGAGGGAATCGTTTGCTGGAGTGTTGAGATGATGGAGGGATGCGAGTCGACGCGAGCGCGTGGGGTGCTGAAGTTCGAGCGGAGTCTGACGTCTTTGAGACTCGATATGCAGCGCCTGTGCAAGGAGCCGGTGCTGGATGCCGTGTCCGGCAGGGCGATCGGACGCGACAGCGTGATGCGATACCGGGCATCCTACGCCTTGTACCTGAAGAAGCTGGGGTGCCTGAGGAAATGATGAATGATGATGGTGATTTAAACGAGAGTGCTTTAGTTAGAATGCGCTCGGCGCTGCGCCGCGGTCACGGAGCACGCGCTTGGGCCGCTCGTACAGATTCAGCAGCAGCGAAGAGCAGACGACGGACACGCTCGATAGCGCCATACACGCCCCGGCGACCCACGGCGGGAGCTGAAGGCGCAGCCAGGGATACAAGCAGCCGGCCGCGGCCGGGACCATGACCACGTTGTATCCCAAGGCCCATATGTAGTTCATCTTGATCCGATTGAACGTCGTCCTGCACAAGTCCAACGCCATGAGGACGTCCTCCAAGTCGTTTTTCACCAAGACGATGCTCGCGGCCTCGACGGCGACGTCGGCTCCCGACCCGATGGCGATGCCCACGTCCGACTTGGCGAGGGCCGGGGCGTCGTTCACCCCGTCGCCGACCATTGCCACGGTGTTGTTCTCGCTCGACGACGACCTTCCCAGTCGTCCGAGGCGACCGGGACGGGACGACCGTGCGGACGTCTGGAGCTGGGACACGACGGCGGCCTTGTCTCCGGGGAGAACTTCAGCGTGGATATCGCTCAGACCGAGCTGTTGGCCGACCGCCATCGCCGTCCTCCGGTTGTCTCCCGTCAACAGCACGCAGGAGATTCCCATGGTGTGGAGCGCGGCGATGACGCCGCGGCTCTCGGGCTTGATCGGGTCCATGATGGAGAGCACGGCCAGCAACGAGCCGTCGGCGGCCAGATAGATGCACGAGCACCCGCGGCTCTCCATCTCCTCCGCGTAGTCGAGGGCCGCCTTGTTTGACACGCCATCGATCCCCTCTTCGACCATAAAATTGTGGCTTCCGAGCAGCACCGATACGGACGCGGAGCCCGAGGTCGAGACTGGGCCTTGGCCTGCGCCCTCGCTCGTGTGAGTCAACGCGGCCTGGAGCTCGCTGGGCAGGGAACGCATCGGTACCGTGGCCGCCAGGCCCTTACCAACGATCACCTCGACGTCGGATCCAAGTTCTAAACGCGCCGGCGCCGGCGGTTCGGCGCCCTTCGTCCCGTTCATCCCGTGTTTCGTCCCCGAGGACGTCCCCTGCTCCTGCCCTCCTACGCCCACGACGGCGTCACCGAACATCGAAGGTCGCGACTGCGACACCCACGCGCCCGACAGATAGTCCTGCTCAAAGTTGATGATGGCCGACGCGATGGGGTGTTCGGATGATCGCTCGAGCCCGGCGGCCACCCTTGCGACGACCCCGCCAGTCACGTGCTCCCGACAGAGCAGGAAGTCGACGACGGCCGGCTTGCCCATGGTCACGGTCCCCGTCTTGTCAAAGACGACCACATTGACGTCGGACGCCTTCTCGAGAATGTCGCCGCCCTTGATGAGCACGCCGTTGGTCGCCGCCACGCCCGTGCCCACCATGACGGCCGTCGGCGTCGCCAGTCCCAGGGCACACGGACACGCGATGACCATCACCGCGATGCCGAACATCAACGCAAATAAGAACGTGGAATGCCCGGTTGGGATCCAGCTCTCCGGGAAAGCCTCGAGCGAGCCACACACCCACCAGACGACGGTCGTCAGCAGCGACAGCGACACGATCGTCGGGACAAACACGGCCGAGATCCGATCCGCGACCGCTTGTACTGGGGCTTTGCTCATCTGCGCCCCTTCGACGAGCCTGACAATCTGGCTCAGGGTCGTGTCCGACCCCACGCGTTCCGCCCGGATATGCACCATGCCCCCCGCGTTGAGCGTGCCGCCCACCACCATGTCCCCGACCGACTTCCCGACCGGCTTTGATTCGCCCGTCAACATCGACTCGTCCACGAACGTGGATCCCATCACGATCTGCCCGTCCGCAGGCATCCGCGTTCCGGGAAGAATCTTGAGCACGTCCCGCTTTTGGATGAGATTCGAATCAATATGTCGCTCCGTCACCTCCCCGTCCCCGTCCCCGTCCCCGCCCTGTTCCACGAGAATCGCCGTCGGAGGCGCCATCGCGCACAACCTTTCGATCGCGTCGCTCGTCTTTCCCTTGGCGCTCGACTCGAGATACTTTCCCAGCAACACGAACGTGATGAGCATCGCCGACGTCTCAAAAAAGTCGGTCGGAGCGTACGCTCCCGACACGTGATGCCGCATCACGTGGTGATGCAGGATCGAGATCATCGAGTACGCATAGCTCGCATTCGTCCCGAACGACACGAGGCAGTCCATGTTCGCCCGCCCGGCCCTGAGCGCCCGCCACGCGCCCTCGTGAAACTGCCACCCGATCCCAAACTGCACCGGCGTCGCAAACCCAAACTTCAGCACCTGATCCAACGGAAACCCAAACACCTCCACCGTATACAACCACGTCGTCGACATCCCCGGCACCATCGGCAGTACCATCGCGATCAGAAACACCGGCAGCGTCAGCAAGCCCGCCATGATGGCCTGTCGCCGGTACCGCGCTGTCTCCCGTTCATTTATATCCCGCGCACTCGATCCAGCCCCTGCCCCGCCACTCGACGGCTCCACATAACTCGCCTCGAACCCGACCGCCTCCACCGCCTCGATCAGCCGCCGCGGCCCCGGGCAAACGGGACGCGACGCGTCCTCCCCCCCACCGCCCGCACCGCGCGCATCGGCCGCACCGCCCCCATCTTCTATTCGTTCACACGTGACCACGGCGGTATGCGTCAACAAATCCACCCGCGCCTCCAGCACCCCTTCGACGTCCTTCAACGCCTGCTCCACCGCCGAGGAACAGCTCGAGCACGTCATCCCCCCCACCCGCAGCTCCACCCTGCTCGTCGACCGCTCCTTCAGCACCGTACATCCGAATCCACACGACTCCACCTCGTCAATAATCCCATCCAGCCCCACCACCTTGGCATCATACTCGACCAACGCCTGATGCAACGATAACGAAACCGTCGCCTTGATCACCCCCGGCAGCGGCCTCAACGCCGCCTCTACCGCCGAAGAACACGACGAGCAATGCATCCCCTCGATCGCCAGCGTCACCCGCTCGCCGATCGTGAACGACGAAGACTCGGGAAACGCGGACGACGACGACGAAGGAAGCAGGGAAGCGAGCTCTTGATCGCGACTTTGCTTGGATTTCACGGCAGAACGAGCTGGAGCTCCCCAGAGGGTGGAACTGATGCTGTCCCGCAGGGCATCGAACCGCAGGGCCAGGTCCGAGCCATGCTGCGAGCCGCTGCTGGTCATCTGAGAAATCCTCCAAAGAAAAACGAATTCAAACCGGCCGGTCTGCGTCAGGTCGAGCTCCTCGGCCCGAGTCGGGTGCTGCCGGTTGTACCGTCCATGTAGGTAGGGGTGAGTCGGTCGCGGTGAGAAAAGAGAGAACAAGTAGAGTTATGTCTCTCTCTCTGAAACGAGAGAACGAGAGAACCAAGGGAGAAATCTCGGTGAGGCTCGCGAACCACCCTGGGTGGCGGTGGGCATGCCCCGTTTCTTGTCTCACTCACGCACAACTAACACCGATGTTCGTTGACAAAAGCCAGTTCACTGTATTGAAGGTACGGACGTCTCGTCGTGTCGTCGTGTCGTCGTGTCGTCGTCTCGTCGTGTCGCCTCGCCTCTCGCGCGTCAGGTCCTGCCCATGCATCTCCCATTACCAAACTGTCGCTCGTGACGCTCAGCTCTACCGCGACTGCCTACGATTGGCGGACTATATCAGTACCCGTGGCAGTCAGGCCTCGAGAGGTAGCCTTCGCGCGCAGGTCCGGGACGCATTCAGGAAGAATCAAGGCGAGACGGACCCGGTCGAAATAGAGAAGCAGAAGGATGCAGCGATCCGTGGGCTTTCGAACTACATGTTCTACGAGGCCCAGCGTATGGCCAAGGAAGGGGAGGAGGGCGGGGAGGGCGGGGAGAAGGACGGGTGAGGGCGCCGCGGTCCTTGTCGTCCGCGCCGGTCGGGAGGGCAGCGACGAGGACGGTTCCGGTTCCGGTTCCGGCGGGTCGAGGAGCATGTTTCTGAGCGCGTTGGAGCGGCTGGAAGAGGAGGTCGGGGATGACGGCGTGGAGGAGGTCGTGGCGGAGGTCGTGGAGGAGGTCGTGGACGGCGACGATAGAGTTGATAGCGAGGTGGTGGCGTTAGACTACTCTGACGAGGACTATGACGACGATGAGGACTATGACGACGATGAGGACTATGACAACGGTGAGGAGGGCGTCGGGGCCGGCGGGTCGTCGAAATCGTATCAGTCGCGTCGGACGCCGAACCGGAACAAACCGTACGAACGGCAGATT
>Ga0181584_10000139_pt1 | contig 45260 bp, 42 predicted proteins | sample 071ome_30_FD_132462 | JGI IMG/M metagenome (GOLD analysis project Ga0181584, IMG submission 132462) | Coastal salt marsh microbial communities from the Groves Creek Marsh, Skidaway Island, Georgia - 071406AT metaG (megahit assembly) | ecosystem: Environmental > Aquatic > Marine > Intertidal... | reverse complement strand
TGAACTCCTGGATTGGTCTCCAAAGCGTGGCTGATTGCCTTATAATTCATTCCAGTTCCCGGAATTGTTTCTGCAGAACCAAGAATCACATCAACAAAAGGAGCAAGCTCGCTCACAACTTCCACACCGGCACTCAAACAGGCATCAAAAATCACTAGAGAGATTCTGGTGGATGGGAACTTCCGCTGAATTCTTTGCAAAACCTTGCGAAACTCAAAGATAGTTAGATTATCTCCGGTTCCGTCATAAGCGATGAAAGGATCACTCAAAGGAATATCATCATAATCCTTGTTATCTCTTACACTTGTTGGACCACTCCAGCTTAAAATCCCGCTTCCATGAGGGTTGATCGTTAGAACAACTCTGTCTGCAGGATAATTCGTCATCGCCCAATGCAAAAACTCATAAAAGGTTTGAGCATCACCCATGTTCTTTTCCCCGATTTTCTCGAGAGAATAGACCGCATCTGATTTCACCTGATACCGCATGACACCGGAGTAGTTGTAGTCCCTGTAAAATGACTTCAGAGTTGCATTGAGTTAGGTTCCACGATCATGTTGCACCACGACGTGGGTATTGTCATAGCGCATCCCATCTTTAAGCTCGATCATATCTCTCACCTGGGATGTCTCCAGAGAAGCGTTTTTCTCTTCATCTCCAACAAAGTAACCATAAAAGGCCCAGTCTTTACGCTGAACACTGTGAAGTATTGTCTGCGTCACCAGTAAAACCATGAAGTATCGCAACATATTCTTTCTCCTAGAAGCGGCTACCCGGTTGCTTTAAAAACTCAATCTCCTCGGGAGTTGATTCTCTGTTTAATATCTCATTTCGGTGGGGAAACCTACCAAACTGATCGATCACTTTCTTGTGGGCAATGGCATATTCCAGAAAGGAGGCAAAGACCTCTTCACATCGGTTCTCTCCAGTTTGTTCTTTGGAGAGCTTTTCAAAAGCTTCGATGGACTCTTGCTGGCAGTTTCGATCTTCAGAGTGTTCCAGTGGCAAATAGAGAAACACTCGATGGATGGGTTCAAGTTGAGCATAAAAAGAACGATCAACACCGAGCAAACTGGCTCTCAGAGCCCTTCGATCTCCAGCAAAGGCTTTTTCTGAGCCTCGATAAATGTTCCTCGTGAACTGATCCAGTATAATGATATAGGCCAGACAAGACTCGGGCTCAATCAACCAGTCATCGATTTCACCGGTGATCGCCCCTTCCACGTCTTTTTCAAACAAGGATCGAATTTGATTATCCGTAGCATCGCTCTTTTGAAACCAGAACTTGTTTTGCTTCTGATAATACTCTGCGCTGTGCTGAATGTCGCCAAACCAGAATTCAAGAACCTGGGCTACTTTGCTGTCATCAATCATTCAATTTCCCTGTGCCGTGGGTTTCTGCTACGATAACATCATGATAAAGGTTTCCTCCAGTATCGTTTTTTTGATTATTTTTGCCTACACTCTGGTTCGCTACACTTTCTTAGGCGATGTTTCCCTGAGTCAGACTCCCCTGTTTTTGTTCAACAAGGCCATCTCGTTTTATATCTGCGCTTTGCTTTTAATAGCCACTCTTAGCTCAAAAAATCAGAAGAGCTGGTTTCATCTTGCAGGTCTTTGTACCCTCCTCCATGTTTTACTCTCGCTCCTATTGATCCCTACTCCTCATTTTGAAAAGTACCTCCAAAACGGAGTTTTCAATTTCAGCTTTTCTACTTCGCTTCTTTGTGGAGTTCTCGCAGTCATCACACTAGTTCTGATATTCAATTTAAAGAGGAACTTTGTAAAAGAGCTGAGCGCATTCATTGGTAACAGCCGTAGTTCTCTTCGCCTGATCTTTTATAATCTTGTCGCCCTTCATCTAATGTTTTTAGGGTGGAAAGGCTGGCTTGATATGCCCTCATGGCACGGGGGTCTGGCCCCCATCAGTCTGTTATCCTTTGCAGTCATGATGATCGTTCAGTTTGCGTTTTTAAAGAAGAACTCCCGTTCGGGAAGCCCCGAGACCTGTGAATCAAACACTGACTCACAACGGTCTCTCAAAACTGAGTAGTCTCCATCAAACAAAATCCCCAAACCTCCGGAATCCACCCATTTTTCAAGCACGCGGGGAGTGTCATCAATCAGGAGTTTGCAAAAACCCGGGTTTCTCAACTTATTTGAAGGCACAAGCAGGTCGTTTTTTACGAACCTTTCCTTGTAAGGTTGGATAATGAATTTCTGATTTTCACCAAGCTCACGTTGTATCCAGGCGATCTTGCCTTCGCGACTGTTTTTTGAACTGGCCGGGGTGGATAGAATGATAAATTCATCCATTGAACCAAGATATTTCAGAAAGTCTTTGGCTCCCTCAAGATAAGGCATCTCTTCCCAAAACGATTTCTCAAGCCCTGCTGTGAGTTGATACCATTTCACACCCAAACTTGAGCGTAAGCTGTCCAGACAGTCCGTCTTGACGATTTTGGCTTGCAGCTTTTCCTCCAACTCTTCTTTGTTGGCAAAGACAAACTCAATCAGGAAGCTTTCGAAGTCAGTGAGGACTCCATCCATATCAAGATAGATTTGAACGTTCATGGTTTGAGGATAGCACAATTAAAATCAGGAAACCCGATTCTGCAAGTGCGTAAAGAGATTTTGAAAACCGTGGGTCAAGGACTCGCTGGAGCAGGAGTTTTCGATCAGTTCCAAAGCCACATCAAGAGCCACTCTTTCCTTCTTCATGAGTTTTTCGATTGTCTGCTCAAGAGCTGGACTACTTTCAAGCCACGGCTGGGATAGATGCAAAACCTCTTTCATCTTCATAGAATGAAAAGACTTTGGAATTCCACTTTCCGCCATTTTAGAGAGACACATGGCAAGATTTTGCTCAAACAGGACACTGTCCTCAAGAGAAGCTTTTTGAAGAATCTCGTAGTATTGCTGACACTCCTGCTCTTTGTTGAGGTAGTCGTTGAGAAGTCCTGTCCAGGCAAAGGGTTCCATATCCAGCATGGAAATGAGACGTTCCTTCAGATCTTTTGTTGAAGCCTGATAACTCAAGGCCTACAATAGCAGCAAACCCCTCACTGGTTGCCTTCGTATGGCTTTAAGTGCACTGCTGTGGTACTTGGCTGGAAGCAGATTCAAACAGGAAACCAGCCTTTTGGATGTGTCCTGAATGAAGCGCTTTTTAGCCAGAACCTCAACTTTTTGTGCTGCAAGAGTCAGTTTGTTTTGAATGTTTGAGGATATCAGCGCGGAAGTGTTTTCAAGCTCCTGATGAAACTGTCGTTCAACGATCTTGGCACTTTCAAGATATCCCGTGGTTCCCACCAGTAAACCGCAGCCCAGGACAAGGAGCATCATGGCAGCGAGTAGTCGCAAGCCTATACTGGAGAACATGGAACCGTCCTTTCAGGATTCAAAGTCAGGACAGAATCTACGCAGGAAATCCGGGAATGTTTCATTATCCGGACCTTCTTGAGGGTCTATAAGTCCAATCTGCTTCAAATAGATCCTTTTGCGGTGATCAGGAAGGTATTGTGCGTGATCAAGATACTCCTTGTAGGGCACAGTGGCAGGCTCCTTCCCTTCAAACAGGAAGCGAAAACTGTCTGCATAACCCTGACCATCATATTTCACATGGTAGAGATAAAAATTGGGTACATAACAAGTTTGATTCTGATTATTGAAAACCTTGCTGTATTTGAGCTTCCATTCTCCCTCTCTCTTTTGCACAGGAATTCTTGCATCCACGCCATAGCGTACTCCGGAATCCACAAGGTAACCACGTCGTACTCCAAGAACTGGTCGATTGCTTCCCACTGGGTCTCGCAGAAAATCAGTATCTGGATTGATTTTGATTCCCTCCATTTCAACAAGTGCTCCGTCCTTCACATTGATTCGCGCCCTGCTTGCTGAATTGGTGTCTACATAAAGATGAGAGGAATTTTCATTGAGTTGAATCTGAAAGGGTCCAATCTTGTTGGGATGCAGGTAGTAGTGCCGCGATGAGATGCCGGATGGTGAACTGACAAAGTGCTCAAATCCTCCATCATGAGAAAATTTGATTCGATGAAAAGCCACTTTTTGTGGATCGTGAAAGATATGCAGGGAGCATTGTCCGCCCATAAAGGCATTGACCACTTTTACAGCACCAATATAGAAAGGCTTTCCCAGATACGAACTATCCTCAATACAAGGTAGTGGTTTGAGGGGCTCTAATTTATAATCATCAGCAATCAAAGGGATATTGAGGCTTACTATCAGTACGATTGCAAAATACAGTTTTCCTGCCGTCATCAGGTTCTCCTTACTGTGTTTCTGGTCTCTGTTGATTTGCTGCAAATCCACGGTTCACAGCTATGAAATTATCATCAAAGACCGTGTGCAGACCCATAATATTAGCATAGGGCGCAATCGAGCCGAGCCAGAGATTGTAATGCGCGGTGGCTTGCCCATGATTTCTGTTAAAGATTTATGGGAATACCATCACGCCATACCAGATGAATTGCAGATTCAACCCGGTATTTACTGTCTATTTCGAGAAGACTCAAGAACTTGAAAATGAAGACCTACCGCTTCACTGGAGATATGATACAAGAAAAAGAAGCAAAGCCATTCTCAAGTGCTTTCATACAAGCTCCCTTCCCGCAGGTAAAGCCACAACCTTTCGCATCTGGTTGCCCGAGTTTGATGTAAACTCCCCGCCTTTCCTGAATACATTTTTTCAAATCAATACCAAAGTCAACAAGAGAACCGCGCCAAAACTTCCTTTGTATATCCATAAAATCAAACTGGTTCTTGCCAGTGACTATGCTGACATGAAGCTTGTTCAAGAAGGTGAAATCCATTCAAGTACTTCAGCCATTGACAGCCAATGGACCCAAAACCTGTTGCTGTTGACGGTAGCTTTCCAGTGAGGTTTGCCAACCAAGGATTGATAACAGTCCGATGAAAATAGATAAGACGGTATTCATGATTGCATCCTTTGGAACTCTTAACTAATTATTAGTCATTTGAGATGACTTCAACGGGGGTTTAAACAAGATGTTAAGAATGTTAGGAATAACGAAAAACCCCGCCTCTACATTGCTGTATTAGCGGGGTCTTTCGTTGACGTTTCAAAGATTTCCGTGTTCACACACTTCTGCTTTGAGATTCCCAGTTTTCAAAGTTCCCGGTTTACTCGTTTCCCGGTTCCTCTGTCTGCGACTCGAGATTTCCTGTGTTCCTTCAGGTAAGTTGGTTTCCTCGTTCCTCATTACCTGTTCTGCGTCCTGAGACTTCCAGTTTGAATCAAGCTTGTCCGGCCCTCGTTCCTTTCAAGCTTCCTCTGCGTCCTGAGACTTCCAGTGTGAGACTGTTCCCGGTTTCCTCGTCCTTGAACAATCCTTCTCTGCTTCGAGATTTCCAGTTCTTCGGGTCCGGGCCTGAATTCCTCGTTCTCAGACCCTTACCCTGCAAATGGATTCCTACAGTTTCCTGTTTTCCCCCACAATTCGATTGCTTACTTCATCGCTTCAAGCAATCTGGCTTTATGACTCGCCTTGAGGCGGTGATCATTTCTCTTTACGAAGAGACTTGCGATTTTTGCGTGATTGTCAGCGCTTACGCCTTCCTGAATCGTTTCGATAACACTTCCGATTCCGAAGAAGATGGAACCGAAGTAGCTATCCTCAGCGTAGAATAGACGATCTTGATCTGCTTCATTAAGATCTTGAGCTTCAAAAACTCCAGAACCTTTGGGAAGCTTTGCCTGGTAATGCTCGATTACTTCTCGAAATTCAGGCTTGGTCAAGTCTGCTGCATTTTGTCGTGTGAATTCTTCAAGAAGAACTGCTTTGGTTTGAACACCAAGGTAATCAGAGTTACTCCAGTTCATCATTTTCTTAAATTGAGCAGATTCCAGTTTGGTTGCTCGGGCTTGCATATAGCCGATAAGAACTTTGCTGTCCAGTACCTTGGCTGGCATTCCAGCTCGGTGAACGTATTTTCTCAAGGAAGAGAAGTTTTCAAATCCAATGTGAAAGTTTTCGATGCTCAGTGTACAAAGAGAAGCTGCGATATTGGAAGAAGCATCCTCAGAGGCATAAGCCCCGTCACTCAACTGATCAAGAAGACTCATCAGAGTTTCGAATGTATATTCACCGTTACGCTTGACTGCGTAGGAAAGGATGACCTGATCTCTAGAGCTGTCAGCCATTCCAAGAACTCTAAGTGCTTCCAGCAGGTTGCTAAAGCGAGAAGGAGCAATGTCATTGCTTTGGATGTACTGATTCAATGCTTCTACTCTTTGAGCGTCGTCCATGTCGACTAAAGATTGAACCAAATCTCCAACACTTTGCAGGGAAGCATCCACTGTTTGCTCAGCGTATAGTGCGCTGAAAATTGCTTGTCGCTGCAGGTTTTGTGTTTCATTTGCAGCAACATTGTGAGACAGAACTGTCAGGCCCGCTACTCCGACTACTGTTAGTAGAATTTTTTTCATGATTTCTTTCCTTTGCGTGTCAACGAAATAAAACTGTTTGATGAAGTGCTTCCTTTATAAGGACTGTCGTAATATTGACAAGGGTAAAAGTAAATTTATTTTCATTTTTATTAAATTATTTTAGATTTTGTTCTTTGAAATGAACTGCCAACAGAAGGTGCTATCAACTTGGGAATCCAGCTGGATCAAGGTTTCAAGCCGTTTGAGCTTGTAAAATCAAGAATCCTTTTGACAGAATCACTCTGGAGTCATTTAATGAATGTTGTCATGCACTGTCTTAATAAATTCAATGAATGCAGATCATAAATCACGGATTGATAAGTATTCGTTAATGGCTATGATGAATCATCAGTTGATACGCATTCATAGCTTGCTGTGATGAATCGTTAACTGATACGCATTCACAGATAGTTAGTAGACTAAAAATGGGCATTGCTTGATTTTAAGGGAAATCATTGAGTGAGTGACTACAATGTATAGATATTTAGCAAGAGTCATTTGATGAGTAACATGAGTTACTGATTGAATCCGGTAAATCACTTGGTGGGTAATATGAAAACGTTGTCAATACTACTCCTCTCTACAATCCTGTTATTGTTCAATTCAAAAGTTTACGCTACTGAGAATGGCTTGTTTCAAAAGTTGTACCAGGATTCTGAAAGCTTGCATGAATCTCCTCGAAAATCAGTCTTGGTCAAAGCAATTCGCGATTCACTTCCCAAGAATCATTCCAGCGAGATGTTTAAAAGTAAACTCGAGGCCATGCAGTTTAGTCCCTTTGCCAGCTATCGTGCACTTCCTTCTCTCTTCTACCAGGACTTAAAGGAAAACATAAAGTCACTTCCTGCCCATTACCTTTCTAAGGACCTTATCTGTGCTATCAGCGGGGACTTGCATGTGCAAAACCTTGGTTGGATTAGTCGTAAAGGGAAGCCTGTCTTTGATCTCAATGATTTTGATGAATCGGTCTATGCCTATGCCAGTTTTGATCTGATTCGTTTTCTTGTGAGCATTGAGCTTTTCTTGGAAGAGAAGGAGATTGAATTTAAGGTCGAGCGGGATGATATCGAGGCGGCCAAAGTATCTTTTCTTACAGAGTATATGGCCCAGATTCACTCCAAAAAATTAAAGGAAGTCCCATTGAAAAAGAAGAAGTTCTTCAGGAAATGGGAAAAGAAGATCAATAAGAAGAAAAGTGAAGACGCACTTGAGGAGTGGACCGTGAAAACACGTTCGGGATTGCATTTCAATTTTGAGAATCCCGAACTTGAAATGTTGGATTCCCTGCTAAAGAATCAAATCTCGCAGAGCTACCAGGATAAAGAATACAAGGTACTTGATGTTGCTTCCCGACTCGGAGCTGGATTAGGTTCACTGGGAAGCAAGCGCTACTATCTACTCGCGGCCAATCAGGAAGAGAGCTTTCTGCTCGATATTAAGGAGCAAAGCAAGGCCTCTGTACTTGAAAAGTTTCCTCAAGACCAGTTGATCCAGAAACTCAATCAGGGACTCAGTGCTGCTAAACTCAATGTAAAAATGCAAGCTTTCTCGTACAGTGGCCCTTCCCCCCACTATCAAGTGTTTAAGCTAAACAGTAGTGAGTTTCTCATTAAGCAACGCAGTGCCTTCAAAAAGTCTCTTAAGACTAAAAACCTTAAATCAATGGACGACTTCCTCTCTTATTTGAGGGTCAGTGCTCATCGAATCGCCTACTTTCATCGCAATTCATTGGCTTCTTGTCAGAACGAATGGAATAAATTCGCGAAAGCATGGAAGCTGGCACTCGAAGCGTCTACAATAGAGGTCCTGCTGGGACTTAGCTCTCAAATGGCTGAGCAGACGAAAACAGACTGGAAGTTGTTAAACGAAGTGAAATAGAAAAACAATGCTCGAGAAAATTCAAAGTACACAAGATCTAAAGCAAAAAGCTGCGCTGGTAAAGGAGTGGCTCAAGCAGGGAGACCGCGAATCCGGGCAAATCCTTCAGTATCTTGACTCGGAACTGGATAGTTCGCAGGTCAAAGCCTGGATCAAATTGTGTCTGAAGAGCAAGTTGTTTCTTCTCCAAAAATTCAAGGTCAAGCCAGAAAACCTCGATGAGAATCGCTTTGTAGCTGATCTTGAGATGTGTACTGAGCCAAAAGAAGTGACGATTCTTCTTCAGGCCTATAGCAAGGCTATGAATAGCTCTCATCAAGGAATCAGCCATTGGCTGCAGGCAAGAACTGGTGATCCTGCTCTTGGGAACAACTGCAAAAAGATGCTGGCCTATATTTCTAAGAAACCAGCCCCTGCTTCAGCTCAATCTACACCGCCTGCTACTCAGACTGTAGCTTCTGTTCCCGCTCAGGAACAAGCAGAGAAAAACATAGCAGGTTCCAGTGAGCCAAGCGATGCAATGATGGCTGTTCCTTCAAATGAAGAAACCCACTCTGAGGCTCACCAAGCAGCAGCTACTAACCAAGAATCTGGACCCCCTACATCTATTGATTCATCGGCAGAGCAGGATGCAATAAACACTCAAGTACCTGAGCAACCAGCTACTCAAGAACCAGCAGAATCGGTAACATCAGCGGCTTCGCAAGTGCAAGAGAAACCAACTGAAGTGCCGATAGCCCTTGTTCAAGAGCAAACTCCACAGATACCAGATAAAGATGTAGGAGCCACCGCCGAAGATCCTGTACCTGCCGTTCCAGAGACTGAATCTTCTCAGCATGAATCAACCGCCTCTCTTCCTCAGGTACAAGACCAAGCATCAGAGGAAACCCCGGTCATTGAGGATGACGATGCTCCTGAGATCCCTGATGACATCCCCAAGATTCCTGATGACATCCCCAAGATTCCTGAAGAGGTTCCACAGATTCCAGATGATGAAGAGCAGGAAGCACCTGTCCATCCTGCCTTGATTGGAATATCTCAGGATGATGAAGATGACGAGGAAGAAGAGATTGTTTTTGAAGAACAGCGTTCTCAAGGTCGATTCAGCGGTTTTTTCAAGCTGGTCAGCCTCGTTTGTATTGCAGGGAGTATTGGGGGTTTTGGATATCTCTATCAACAACCGTCCTTTAGTCAGTATGTAGACGAAGTTTTTCGAGAAAATAGTCCCGCTCAACTTGAAGACCTTCTGCAAGCACCAGAGTTGATTAAACTGTCCAAAGACCCGATTCCCCTCGCGAAAATGAAGAAGAGTCCCGTTGATGTTGTTCCACAAAACGAAAAAGTGTTAGAGCAAATGGAGCAAGCTCAAGACATTGAGACAAAACACGGGAACAAAGGCTCCAAAGACGATCCCAGACTGGATCCATCGGTCATCAGTCAGGAGTTCTTTGGCAAAAAGCCAGCATTTCTTGAAGCTGTGCTCTTGTTTCGCCGAGCTACAATTCTCACAGATATCGATGCCATGTTTGATCTTGCTTATATGTATGATGATGGGCGTGGCGTGGGCGAATCCATGGAAAAGGCTTATATCTGGTATGCTTTCGCAGCCCAGAATGGTCATCCAGATGCAGCCGACGAACTGGAGTTTTTACGGGATAAGTTAAGTGATGAGCAAATTACCCGCTTGGCCAAGATTACCTCAGGTCCAATTGAATTGGTCCCCTTTCCTTGATTGCCTCCTATTTTGCTAGATAATCCTGGCAGACAACTGTGTTTCCTACGCCTCGAATAGCGTTAGAACTCAAGTAACAGTGTCTGTTAACTTTTCACAAATTTGCGTTTTAGGCTGGAAAAAGACTTCTATGTGTTATGCGCTGCAGTTTTTCACCGTACTTCTTGTTCTATTCTTCCAGACCCTGCACCTCATGCCCACCGCCAGTCAGGGGTATAAACAGAGCTTCACCCTCAAGCAAGCCTTTCACTTTGTCATCACAGGCGATCTTTGACTTTGTCTGCTTGGTTTTCGCTTCCAACTCCTCCGCCTCAAGCACTGCTTGGCCATGAGCATAAAGGATTCTGGGACTGGTACCAATTGCCTTGATATGAAGGCTGGAAGCACTTAGCCCAAGACCATTTTCATAGACTACCAATCCAAGCTCTCTACGTTTCGCCTGGATTCTTTCCATCTCTACTCGCATTTCCAGGCAGCATGCCAGAGCCTTTTGAGCACTAGTCTTTAAGTCGTCCTCTAGAAAGAGTAAAACAACAGCATCACCAATGAACCGTTCGATCAAACCTTGATATTTATTACTCACTTCCATCCAAATCTCAAAATACTCATTGAGCATATGAACAATATCCTTACTGCTCATTCCTTCTGAAATGCTTGTAAATGAGCGGATATCAGAAAACAGGACAACCCCTTCCCGTCGAATCTCTCCCTCTGAGGCAATCTGGAGCAGTTTGGTCTCAAGATAAGGACGCAACTCTTCCTTCTCAATCAAAGCGACTCTCAGTTCATTGAATGAATCAGCAATATCTTTGAAGTTTAACGCCAGCAGGAACGGTCTCATCTCACTGGACTTACCCACATCATTCAGTTGAGAAAGAGAGTGTTTTAGCTGAGTAAATCCACGAAAAAGCCAATACTTTAAAAACAATATGGTCAATAGATAAAGAACTGCAAGAATGGTTAGCTGCCGCAACAGGCTATTGCTTCTGGACTTTATAAGCTCCGGGATAGAGTTACTTGTATAGCTCAGCTCTCGTTGAGTTGTATACCAGGGTGTATCCATTGCATAGATGGAAAGCCCCTTGACGGGGTCATAGGATAGATCCAGCTTGAAGCGATTCACTTTCTCCTTGAAAACAAAGCGCTCAAACTTAAGGTAATGATTGTGGTGAATATGATGTTTTCTTTCAGGGTCATTCAGGATAAGTTCATTAGTTTTGGCAAATGGAGTTGAGAGCACTATTGTGACCCACTTCTCTCTTTTGACTGAATTCAGGACAAGGTTGGTCTGAAAAATCTGAGCTACCCCTCGAAAACCTTCGTATAGGGAATTTCCCGAGTCTCAACATCACTTTCAATATATAATTCAAGAGAAATCGCCTGAAGAGTTGTTCCACTTGAACGCGATACTGATAAATACTGTCCAAGACAGCTACTCTTGACGGCCATTCTTCCTTCTACCAGGAGACTATCACAGGGTTCAGTTCTTTCTTCCTCTTAATCGATGGAAGTCAATTCAGTCTTATCTGAATCTTCACTTTCAAGGGCTTGCAAAGTTACTGTACTCAGCCTTTGATGAACACGGGAGGGATGTGAGGTTCCTGACAAGAAATTCTCATGCGAATTGATTTTCCCAAGACTTGAATCTACAGTTGAAGTTGTAGAGACCGTAGTTTTCTTAGACGAGGACTGGAACGAAGCCTTTTTGAGAATCACTTCCCCGGCAAACGCACATGCTTGTGCATTCGTATCACTTGCCAAAGTGACGATAAGTCCAAGCATTAGTAGAAGTTTCAAGAGATTGTTCACTATTTGACAGAGTCTTTCAGGAAAGGTGAGAATCAGCTAGATTGATCATATCAATCTGATTTGCGAATGAAAACCTGGAGATAAAATGAAAGATCAAAAGAAAGTCACAAAAACTGAACAGGAATGGAAGGAACAGCTAAACCCGGATCAGTATCACGTCCTGCGCCAGGCAGGAACCGAACGACCCTTCAGTGGCAAATACAATGATCACAAGGAAAAAGGGACCTACGTCTGTGCAGGTTGTAGACAGGAACTCTTTACCCACGAAAACAAATTCAGTACATCCTGCGGTTGGCCAAGTTTTCACAGTGAAAAGGAGCAAGGCAATATACGAACTGAGCAAGACAACAGCCTTGGAATGAGTCGTATTGAAATCCTGTGTTCTCGGTGTGATGGTCATCTGGGCCATGTTTTTAATGATGGTCCCATGCCTACAGGACTACGCTATTGTGTGAACAGTCTCTCGCTTGATTTTGAAGAGGAATAGCATGGAATTGTAAGTACATTGGAATTACTTCATACTGATAGGCGGGAGTTATTTATGAAAGCAAAAATTATTCGGATTGGTAATTCCAAAGGATTAAGAATCCCGAAGTCTGTCATGGATCAGTGTAATTTTTCAGAGCAGGTTGAGCTGGAAGTTGATGGAAATAATCTCATCATCAAAGCACTGCCGGAAGTCGACGTACCCAGGCGAGATTGGAATACAGCTTTTCAACAAATGTCTAAAGCAGGTGATGATCAACCTTTGGATGAGGATTTTGAATGGGAGTAAACCAATACGAAGTTTATCTAGTGAACCTGGACCCGACCATTGGCAGTGAAATCAAGAAAACCCGTCCTTGTCTTATCATTTCTCCCAATGAAATGAACCATAATATTCGCACCGTCATTGTGGCTCCAATGACGACCAAGTCAAGGAAGTATCCAACGCGGGTTGAGCTCATCGTCAATGACAAAAAAGGCTTTATAGTCTGCGACCAGATTCAGACCATCGATAAAACTCGATTGATTAAGCCCCTGGGGAGTATCTCGTCCAAAGCCCAGGAAGGAGTTAAGGGTTTAATTTACGAAATGCTCGTGGCTTAGAGAAGCTCTGTATTCGGTGAAGAAAGCTACTTGATAACCTACTGAACGTGGTTTGCAATCAGACGATTTTGATCGAGTAGCTCCTGAACATTATCCCATGCACTTTTGGTGTTTGGATTTTGAATTTCAGCAAGGAGAGCCTGCTTGAGTGAGGCCGTTTCCTGGCTGTGCAATTTTTCCAGAATTTCAGACAAACGATGAGGCTGTGAACGGCGCATTCTACCCACGAGAATATTCTTCCACTGGCTGGTCTCCATAGACTGAAACCAATTCATACTGTTGGGAGTGATTAGCTGAGACAAAGGTGAGGAGAACTCCTCGAAATTGGAGGGCTTCACTTTCTCCACAAGTTCAACGCTTTTGTCAAAACTTCGATCAATCATCACTTGCAACTGAGAATCCAGTCGAGACTTGAATTCTTTCTCGTCTTCTATGCCGATGAGCGGCAACAAAGGGTGAAGAGTCATTTTGACTCCGGTAGTCAGATCTACACGTCGGTAGGCTTCCCGGTCATAATCCCAGGTGAATCTTGTCTTGCTCGATCTGGTAAAAACATCTGTGTTTACATTGATGCCACGAATCGCCCAATCTTTAGGGTTAAGCTCGGAAGGAGTCATAATGATTCCGTTGCTCAAAACACGAAACTTGCTTCCTTTCTCGCTTAACAGAATTCCATCACGAATATCTACCTGATCTGAATCACTGATGAAGATAACTGTATATCCATTGTTCTTCTCCATGAGCCCAACGTTGTAGACAACTTTCGTTCCGTAGTCCCAAATCCCCCGATGACCATTCAAATCCACAAAGTCGTAGCGCATGTGAGCTTCCTTGTTCAGCTCCTCACCATGCTCCTCATCCACTTTCATGTGGACTATGCCCTTCTTCTCGAAGAGTTCAATATGATCGAAGCTCTCCACCAAAAACATCCTTGAATAGGTTTGTCCCATGGATTCGCGCTTGTACATGTCCCAGCTGCGATCTTTAGCGATTGTGCGAGCTTCATCCAGGTCGATATTCCCTTCATCAAAGATCTTCATTTTCTTAATCACTTTGAATAGTCGGCGCTCGACAAAACTTCGTCGAAGATTCTTCACGGAATCCCCTCTCTCAAACTTGGTAGTGAGCCAGTCGCCCAGAAAGGAACCCACTCCGGCAAAAACCGAAGCAATCATGACGCCACCGACCATGGCAGGAATCCCACCCCCGACAAGAACAGCACCAGCAACAACTGAGCCCCCGTAAGCTCCCATCCAGCCTGATAAGGTCGAAACAAATTTGGTCAGAGGATTTTTTGAATATCCATCCAGCATGTCCATGAGAGCAAATTTGCGCTCTTTCAGCCAATCCTGAGCCTTACTACCAGTTCTTTGATACAAGTAGCCATTGTATTCAGGACGTCTGATTTTCACATCTCGGTTCGCTCCAACAATCGATGAATTGGAATAACCCCTGGCCCCTACAACCACTGTATCTACTACGAGATTGATCACTAACCCATAGGCAACTCCGGCACTCAGGTTTCTTAAGAAGCCTTGCAGAGTGAACTGGGTTCCCTCACCGATTCCAACCAACCCGAGCTTCGCTGCCAGCGACTCTCCTCCGGCGGGCTTGAGACCCAGACGAGCTGACTTGAGAATCTTTTTCCCAAGAATATCCGCTCTTTTGTCCAGACTCTTGAGCAGGTGAGAACCAAAGCCCTTACTCTTGAGCATCCGCTCGTATACCTTGTCGAATTGATTGTTGAAGAAGCCATAGACGTGTCGACTGGCGGTAGCGCCCAAAAAATCAGGGATCAGCGTGTGTGACCAAGTGCTGTTGGTATTGAGTGGATCAAGAGACAATACTCTGTCTTTGAGGGCATAGACATCGAGGCTGTCATAGACACCCATCCAAATGAGTGCGCCCAGTACTGACATGAGTGCAAAATTAGCTTCTGTGGCAACAAAGTTCTTTACCTTGGGTCCCATGGAGTTTGCGAGAACTTTGATTTTGGGACCTATTTGAACCTTGGTGAAGAATTTGGTCAAGGACTCTGCCTGACTCTTGGAAAGAAGATAAATCGCCTGACGGGCTTTGGCCATATGATAGTTGATTCTGGAGTCTGTGAAAGAAGCTTTGAGAAACCTGGCTGCTTCATAAGACAAAAAGGTCTGCACAATCCCGATTTCCGAGTCTAGCACCTTGAGCCCTACTTGCTTGATAGGGCGTATGATATTGCTTTCTTCCTGCCTTAAGGTAGGATTTCCCGAGAAAGTGGGATTGACGGACTGATCGATCAAATCCTGAACTTCATCGGGTGTGAATGAACGATCCTTGGGATTGATATCGCGATCAAATCGCTTGACCATGTCACCGATGTATCGATAACCCTTTTGCTGATCTTCCTTTTGGGCTGCGTAAAGCGGTATAGGGAGAATGATCTGAATGATTAAAATCTGTATCAAGAATACGCTGATACTCTTCTTCAAGTGCACAAGCCCCTCCACGGGAAATTCAAAAGTTCTTATATTCTATCAGCGAGAAGCCTCTTTGGGCGAGTTTACGTACAAAGAAATTTCCCTGAATTCACTACGTGGTGAATTCAGGGAAGGTTCCACAAATTATTAAATTTTAAAAATTATTTGGAGGAGTCGATCAGGGCAGGGTCGACCTTTACTTTGATTTTCTCTGGAATTGGCTTCAAATGGCCTTCTCCGTCCATGGCAACATTACCATCCAGGTCTTCTACCAGAGTCTGTACAACAACCACATTCTTCTCCCGATCTACAGATTTCACGACTCCTATAGCCTTGTAGGGAGTATCCAGATAACAGGGCGCCAAAAACTTCACGGACTGCTGGTAGTAGACGGCACCCAATCCAGGCATCTGCATTCCAAAGAGTCCGCTGAACTTTGCAAGGCTGATCAATCCATGGGCAATCTGCTTCTTAAAGATGGTAGTGGACGCATACTCTGGATCGTGATGAACTGGATTGAAATCCCCACTGACCTCGGAAAACTTCACCACATCCTCATAGCTGATCGTGTATTCCTGCTCAATTCGCATCCCCTCTTCAAGGTCCTGAATACTCATACACGCTTTGGGTAATGGTCTGTTCATCTTAAACTCCTTCGTAATTTCTAGTATTTGCGCATCTCAGGATCAATCTGGATGGCCCAAGCATCAATCCCGCCACTAAGGTTGGCGAGCTTATCATAGCCATGGCGAGCTTCCAAATATCCAACAACCTGACCTGATCGAACTCCATGATGACAGTAGACGATGATTTCACGATCTCTGGGCACCTCTTCAGCACGCAGAGGTATCTCGGAAATACTGATCCACATTTCTTCATAATCAATGGTACAGATCTCTCTCTCATCCTGCTCTCTCACATCAAGTAGCAAGATGTCTTTTTTCTGATCAATCATCTCTTTGAGTTCTTCAACACTCACTCTTTTCATGGAAACTCCTGTTCGTGGACCTGGAGAACTCTGCCGAAAGCAAGGCGGATTTTCAAATACCACTACATGCGGATTCTAGTAGTAGAAAGCTCTATCCAACAAGCTTGGACCAATATCAAACATCCCATAGGTTAAAAAGCAGCTCCAATCAGGAAATTAAAACATCTACTATTCTGCCAAGCAGGTAGCAGTACTAAATCCGTCATACTAAGCTAGTCGCAGTAACACAGACAATATTCCAAACTAAGCGCAATACGACGCCTGATATGCTAAGCTGAACGGAGTACGACGCCTCCAAGGGCGGAGTATTTCCGTTCCATCGAATTATTTCATCCATTAACACCTTACCTGGAAGTCGGCACCTTCCAACTATCCTGTAAACTATGAACTCAAAGAGCACTTCTATATTACTTTCTCAAATGAAGTGGGTTCTCTTTTTTGATTTGCCTGCCGGTTTGCTTGCCCTGTTTTTAATTGGTTCCCGATTTTTTGGCTCTCAAAGTCAATACCTCAGTCCTGTACTCTTTGCCTGGTGTTTTCACTTCAGTCTTTTACTCGTTCTCTGGTTTTGCGCCTGGTCATTCAAAGTTAAAATTGAGAAACTTTCCGTCGCTGGCCTGATTCTTTGTGGATTCATTCAGCTGACTTCAGGAGTTGAGAGTGGCCTGGCATTTGCTCTCCCTGTGGCCTGGGTAGCCCTGTTAAGTCAATTTTTATTGCTGATTTGTATCAAAATCTATCAGTCCAGATTCCCATTGGAAACCCGCTCAGGGGAGCAAATTCAAACACATCTCTCTTTAGCTCTGATCGTATTGTTACCCCTTCTGGCCCTTGGCTTTTTTAGTCTGGATCTTGAAAAGTTAGGCCTTGGCTGGACCATAGACAGCATGAAAACCGTTGCCATGTTCATATACATGACTTACTGGGTCCTCTCCTTCTTTCGCCTCATCCTTGTTTACATGTCGTTTCAGGTATTCTCGGATAGTGAAAATTAGCGCTTTTAGTTTTGAACTCGCTCATAGCACCACCTGCTTTTGGACTTTGTACTCTTTGTTATCAAGTCCTGAAGCTTTGCAGGAGTAAAAGCAGTAGCAAAATTCCCGATTTACATTTTCCTGACTTTGCTTATACTTTAGCCCTACTCAAGCATTCATAATTATCAAGGAATTCTATGAAAGTTCTCAAGCCACTCCTAGTCTTGGTATTAAGTACCTCTTTCTTGTTTGCCAACACAAACACTAATCAGCATGAGCATGATCCGGCTCCAGGCGGTAGTGGCTTTGCGTGTGATGATCCCATTGCAAATTACAGACCTGAGTACTTAAGCCTTGCGACTGGTGATAATGCTCATTTTAAGAGGGCCAGAAACTATCCCTGGCCCTTTCATCCCAAGTCAATTGGTCACAATATAGCGAGTTATCAGCAGTATGGATGGAGTCAGGCTTACTTTCATCATGGCATTGATATCCGTGGTGATGAAGGACTTGCTGTTCACGCCAGTGTGGGAGGGCAAGTGGTCAACGTAGCCAACTACAATGGAGGAAGCCGCTACTACTGGGAAGTGGCAATTCTCGATGATGAAGGTTTTCTGTGGCAATATCACCACATCAATCATGAAACGATTCCAGAGAATGTGAAGCAGGCCTTCAAGGACAAGGGAAGAGTGGAAGCCGGAACATTCATCGGAGACATCGTAGACTGGCCTGCAAGCGCTGCTGGAGAAGTTTACACCCATGTTCACCTCAACGTGCTTGGTAAGGATGGCTTAATTCTCAATCCCCTGAACTTCCTTAAGCCAATTGGAGATGACCAGGAACCAGAGATTGTTAAAATCGGACTCCTTAACTCTTCAAAAAGACTCGTTAAAGGAAATGAAACTGGACCTGATTATTCTTTGTTTGTTCATGCCCGCGATCTTATCTCACACCACGCATTCTATGTTCCACCTTACAAAATCGAGTTTCGTCTCGATGGCGGTGAGTGGCAGGAACATTGGAAGTTCGACGGATTACCCGGTGTAGACGACCTGAAAAAAGATGTTCAGAAATTCTATGTGAAGTCTGAGGTCTGCGGAAATTATCGCTGTCGCAAGATTTTCATGGATCTTGGATACACTGTGGATGGAGATCGCTCCTTTCCAAAAACTAAAGGTGAGCATACAGTGGATGTGAGAATCAGCGATCTGGCTGGCAACAGTTCCCAGGACAGCTTCAGCTATCAGGTACATTAATCACAATCAGAGGATAAGTTCTTAGTCAGAATTTCTATCCGGAGCAGTCAGTTTAAGTACCCTACTCCATATCATCGAGAAAGTCGCCGTCATCGGTGCCTATATCCCAGTCATCGTCGTCGTCATCTTCATCATCAGAGGAATCACTCCCCAAACCCGGAATCCCATTTTCAAGACCCGGAATCGTTCCGCCCTGACCACCCAGACCTGGCACACCGGACTCCTGAAGCCTCTTCATCAGATTCTTCTGGAATTCATCACTTTGCTTGAGCAGGTTCTTTTCCAGTTGCTTCCCTTGCTCGATCATGTCCCTGTCAAGCTTCTTGGCATCCTTGAGAATTTCTTTTTCCATTTGCATCAAGTCTTTCATCAGCTCTTTTGTATACTGATCGATTCTCTCAAGCATCTTTTCATGTTTCTGAAGCATTTCACCGCTGAGCCGTTCTTCCATTTTTCGAAGCTCCAGTTCAAGCTCCTTCATCTCCTTCTGAGTCTTGAGGTGCGCCTTCTTACTGGAATCAAAAGGAATTGCCTTGAAATCCAGAATCTCATCCAGAATCTCAAGTTCTTCCTGCACCAGCTTATGGATATCCTCTCCGATTTGAGAAATCATCCCTTCTTCAAGGATCTTCATTTCACCCATTAAATTCTGTGCAAACACCGACCCATCAAACACACTGGTCTTGGAAATTCCCGAGTCTTGATCATGATCAACGGAAAACTCAGTCCCGCGAACTCCGGCAGTTGCCGTTGGAGTTTTGACTTCAAACTTCTCTCCCTTAAGAAGATTCTTCACAGAAAACCATAGATTTCCAAAAGCCAGATCAAGTCTCTGAGAGAGCTTCTTTGAGCTGGATCGTTTAGGGATAAAAAACTTTGAATTTTCCTGAACTTTGATTGTCACCTTTTCATTGAGTTTCAAGGTCAGGGAGGAATTGCTCGATGTCCTGATCTGGTCTTCAGCTTGAAGTGTTTGATTCAGGCTAACTGTCTTTCGATCCAGACTATCGGGGGAAAGCGAATAGACCTTTCCTTTGAGATAAACAACTTTTGCACTGTGTGAGAGATGTAGTGATGCACCCAGCAATAAAAGCAAAATGACTCGAACTGATTTCATATTCTTACCCTGACTTTCTATTCCTGATCTAAAATCCCCAGAGATGTGACCTTTCTCACAAAACCGTTTTCAAAGACAACTGATGGCACAAAAAGTAACCGCTTTTTCCCTTTAATTCCAGATTCCTTTGCTCATGCAAAATGTTTGTCAGTGTAGACTCTACATCCTGATAGACTTGATCGGAAACCAAGACACAACCTGGCTCACATTGGCTTTCCAGACGCTGGGATATATTCACCGCATCCCCAATATAAGTGTATTCGCGCCGATCTCGAGATCCTACGTTTCCGTGAATGGCTCGACCATAATGAATCCCCATGCGAACGCTGAATGGATGATTACTCTTTTTCAGTTTATTAAATAACTTTAAAATCTCAAGAGCACTTTCCACGGCATCCTGATTTTCATCAAATACAGCAAAGATACAATCCCCAATGTACTTGTCTACATCTCCGCGATTCTCATAGATAATTTTGGTCGCCGGGTCGAAAATCTCATTGAGTCGAAAGATAACCTCTTCACTACCATGCTCTTCACTGAAACTGGTAAAGCCTTTCACATCCATAAACAAAAAGGCCCTGACCACTTCTTCCTCATTGATCTCGTATCGTCCCTGACTGACGGACTCACCAGCCTTTTTCCAAACACGGTGAGGAGTATAACGATGGACTACATTTTGGAGTTTTTGATTCTGTTCATCTTTTTCGACGAGTTCCTGATTTTGTGATCTCAATGTCTCTGCGTTTCGAATGGATTGATGAGAAAGGGACGACATGAATACCTGCGTATCATCAAGAATGGATTCACTTTCCTGTAGCAGGTTTTCCAGAGAGCTCCGATCCCTGTCAAAACTGAGTACGGAGCTTCTCTTCTTCGATAAGTCACTTTCGCTTGAGAAGAGCAATACGGTAATGGTGCCCGCATGATAATAAGAGGAGCAGAGTGGATTGGAAGGATCACAAATCTCATCAAATTGATTCAAAAAAGGTGCGATTTCTCCGCCCGAATAGTATCCAGCAATCAAACAATCTTTTCCGAGAACCTCTTCAATGGCCTTGAGTTCTCCTTCCAGTCTGGAATGTAGAAATGCGGCCCTGGAGCAACAGCTCACAACCAGTGCAAAATCGGGCTTCTTTCCATTCAAAGCGTCCAGTGCCCTGGATGCAGCTCTCTTTGCACCTTCAATGACATGGGGACGATTGGCTTGAAGCAACCTCACCTTCTTTCCTTGATAGTCACTGTAAGGAGCAAAGGTGATGCAATTGCGCTCAAAATCACAAGACACAGGAAGTTTCACTACAGTTCGCTTTTCCCCGTTGTAATCCATGGACAAAGCAAAACCATACCTTTGAATCATCAATTCAAAAAAGTCTCTTCCCTGAAAGTCGCCTAGAAATTGCTCATAGAAATCAAAGATGGGCGTATCGTTGACTTCAAAGACATGCATACCCTCCGCTCTTGTAATCGTTAACTCTTCTGTGATTGGATTCCAGCCATGGGAGAATCCAAAGCTGAGCTGATAGTTCTCCTTTGGAAAACGGCATTGAGCCAAAACCAGAGAATTTCCCTGAACCCTTCCCTTATTGTACTGCCAGGAGGTCCAGAAATCTTTATGATTCATTCCCAAATCATAATCTCCACAGGAAAGTCCCCCAAACAAAGCCAGCTGGGGAACCTGCTTTCTTAACACATCAAGAAAGTCTTCGTCTTCTCCTGCTCCGTAACCGCGAAACAACAAACCCAAATTGTAGCCACTTTCCAGTTTCACCTTTTCCAGCACCAACTTGGCAAGATCCGCTTCATTGCTCTGAATCTCCTCACTGATGATTTCAAAACTAGCTCCGGGAAGATTCAGGCAGACCACCAAAACTCCCTTGCGCATGACTCCACTGTTGCACAAAAGAGCGTAAGCACTACACCCTGCAATTGTTTCTGCTTCGAGAATCGAGCGTACCCCATCCAGCAATTCTTCCTGATTGTAATGAATCGATCCAAATACCAGAGTGAAGGATTCCTGGTTCTCAAGGCGTGCATCTCTTGCTGCCTGTACTCCTGCCAGATAGGAGTCATCAAGAACTGATATCCCGTAAGAGATTTCCATGGCGCTTTTCCTCGTTTACAGTAGGCACCAATCTTACACCGCGCTTGACTTCATTTCCATTCTACTCTATGGCTCAATCCCGATTTGTTCAATTCAAACTGCTGAATACACTGATCCCGAAATGAGGCCATACTTAAGTAAAAAGTTAGTCATAGAAAATATAGAATTATCCCAAGAATGCCCTCATCTGTGAAATTTTGCTCATGCTATAGGCTGGAATACCTCATGTAGGGTCGGGAACCTTGACATTCTATGCACCAATCCTTGAAAATCAACGCAAAGAAAGGGATATCATTGCTGAGCAAAGAGGATCTGGAAACTTTAGCTATTTTGCATGATGACCCCTATGACCAGGAGAAGTTCTTGCAGACTTTTGCAAAACTCAAGAAGGATTTGGAAGAAGTCGAAGTTCTCATGAGAAGGGAATTCGCCCAGGATATTGCCATCCTTGAACGTTCGGAGCAAGAATGATTTCACGTCCAAGAAGGAACCGATCTCACCCCAACATTCGCCACGCTATGGCTGAAACCAGTTTACAAAGTAAACACCTTGTCCTGCCTTTATTCTTTCACGGTAAGAGAGGAGACAAAGAAGAAATTCCCTCTCTTCCAGGAGTCTATCGCCACTCCCTTGATTCACTGCTTGATGAAGTGAGTCAGGCAATTGAGCTTGGAGTCAGTAACTTTGCATTATTTCCCGCGATCGATGAGGATCTGAAGGACGCAATGGCCTCTGAGAGCGCTAACCCTGACTGTCTTAATAATCAAGCTTTAAAGGCTATTCGAAAGAAATTTGAGGGCGCTTTTCTCATCAGCGACGTTGCTATGGATCCTTATTCCAGTGACGGGCATGATGGTGTTGTGAAAGATGGCAGAATTCTCAATGACGAAAGCCTGCCGATTTTGGCTCAGATGGCTTTAAACAGTGCTCGGGCTGGTTCACACATGGTTGCCTGCTCGGACATGATGGATGGTCGCATTGGCTATATACGAAAACTACTCGATGAAGAAGGGTTCCAGGACGTTTTAGTTCTTTCCTATTGCCTCAAGTATGCTAGTTCATTCTACGGGCCTTTTCGGGATGCTCTGGAGAGTGCTCCCAAATTTGGAGACAAGAAGACTTATCAAATGGACTTTCACAACGTGAAAGAAGGTCTTAGAGAAATTCAACTGGATGAAGAGGAAGGAGCTGACTGGTTGATGGTGAAACCGGGACTACCTTATCTTGATGTTTTGAGATTCGCCAGTGAAAACAGCAGCTTGCCTGTAGCCGCCTATCATGTGAGTGGTGAATACGCCATGCTTAAAGCGGCTTCACTGAATGGCTGGCTGGATTACGAAGCCTGTTTAATGGAAAGCCTCGTTTCCCTCAGAAGAGCCGGTGCTAGCTGGATCTTCACCTATGGGGCATTGGATGCAGCCCGAATTCTCAGGCAAAACCTTCTTTAAAGATCTTTTTCAGGGTTTCAATAACCTTGAGTTTGTCTACGGGATTCTTGATGTATTCATCAAAATCAAGGTCCGGGTTGCGTGATTTAACTTCCTCAAGATCAAAGGAAGTAACAATCATAATTGGTGCTCTGTCATAGCCCTCAGAGCGTTCTGTTTCCCTAATTTTAGTTGCCAGTTGAACCCCGTCAAAAGTAGGTATCCCTACATCCAGTATTAATAAATCATAGGGTTCGGCAAAATCCTGAGCCATATTAAAAGCACTGAATGCTTCCGCTCCACTCATAGCAAGATCAACTTGAGCCCATTTTTCAAGAATGCGGCTTAATGTCAGGCTACATCCAAATTCATCTTCAACAAGAAGTACACGCATGTCCTACAACTCCATTCCAAACTTGGTCAACCATTCTTTGACTGCCTGTCTTGTGATCGGCTTCACCAGATAAGCATCCGCGCCCAGGTTAAAGGTATTGTAAACCTCAGCAGGATTTTCCTCACCTGAAGTCATTATGACCTTGGCTTTCTTTGATGCCGGCAGATTGCGTGAATCTTCCTCCTGTCAGATCAATTTCACAGCTTCGTCCCAATTCATCGAAGGCATGTGCAAGTCCATGGAGACCAGGTCATAAGGTTTGTCTTCGTCCAGGGCAAAGCGAAACCCCTCCAGTGCTTCCGTCCCATCTTTAGCCGTATCACAAGTATGCTTTTGCAGGATTCGACGAATGAACTTTCTTGCTGTGAAATCATCTTCAACAATAAGTATTTTCATGTTTTACCCTTCAATTTGCAAAGGCATGCTCAGCCATGCTCACCGTATAATCAGCCTGAGGATAGGCCAACAGGCTGCGATTGACTACTTACCTTTTCCCCACGCAGTTTGGAAAGATCACATTCCTGTAGACTGGGTCCGCTAGCGAGGATAAACACCCTGCCTCCCTTGTGAAGTCCTTTGTAAAACTCTACATTTCGTGCAAGAGGCAGTTGAAATAAATTGGACTCTATTCTCTTGACCTTGTGGATAGCCTCAAGAGCTTGAAATCCATTACTTTGTTTCATAGATCGTACTCTGACAGGCTTTTCCAGATAAGCCTGGAGACAGTCTATTGGATCTATGCTTTGACCCCCATCATCAGCAAGGGCCCTGAGCATATTCAAATCCGACGGACGCAAAACCTGTGAGCCTTCCTACTGAAAATGAAACTGAAACACTGGAAAGCACTTCTTGAGATACTCCAGACAGGATTTAACAAACAACATAAGTATCGGGCTGGAATGAAGACTTGAGAAGGCGCATAAGGCCTGTAGATTCAGATTGTTCGTTCCCTCTCGTAGTGCATTTTGAACGTACAATCCAGCCAGGCCATACTCTCTATAGTGGAGAACAAAGGCCATACAATCCGGATTTTCTCCAGCACGACGAATCATGGGAATATTGATCGACCCGATAGTTCCAAGCTCCCCCGTGTCTCTTCGTAGTAAACTATTGAAGAACTCACCTTTGACGAGACTAATCTCGAACTCTGGTGCTATGAGATGCTCACAATCGTGCTACAGTGAAACCCGGTCGACACTCTGATTCAAACTTACTCCTGAATTCGATCCGGTCTTCGTGTTATCCAATCCGATAAGACTACCTTGATCTGAATTGTATCCTTTTGGTGGGTGTAGCTTATCAATAGTTTGCCGTCTGGTAAACAGAGGATAGAGGGATAAGAAAACTCACCATGGTCTGTCTCGAGGTGCCGAATTTCACGAAAATTCATTCCTCCATCATGAGACAGGCCCAGAGATAAAGGGGTCCTGACTGAAGATGAATCGTTGAAGGCAAGAATTACTTTTTCTCCCGCATTGCATACATCGACAGAAGAGTTGTTATTGGGCAGCTTTGTTTTTCTTGCTGGCATCCAGGTATTGCCATCATCATCGCTAAAACTCATGTAAAGGTCTTTATATGAAGTTCTCTCTCAGTTTCAAAAGTCAGACCTCCATCTAAGCTCTTCTTGTAAAACAATTTGGCATCGGTCCAGTCTTCACCATAGAGAGTACAAAACATCAGGTGCATATGCCCCTGATTGTCATCCCAAATCACAGCATTGGCATCAGATTTGGAGAAGCTGTTATGAATTGATCTGGGAGTCGTCCAGCTTCCTTTCAGATCCCATTCACTGAGCATGAGTTTGCAGTCGGTGGAACGTTCATGGCGTCCTTGATACCAAACCAGAAAAACTTTTTTTTAGTAGGAAGAATACCAAAGGGCGCTGCTGTGGGATATGTGCCCCTTGGGAGACTCGAATCGATGCTCCAGGCCTGAGAAAATAACTGGCTGGAATCAGGGAGCGACTCCAAATGCATCGTGAAGTGGGTCTTGCTCACTGCTTAGAGGCTCTTCACTGCTCATGAGAGGATCCACTGACATATTGGGCTTCTCTGCTGCGGGTGGTGCGACACTCATCAAGGTCTCATCGCTCGCAGAGCTGTCTTCCTGAGTATTGCCATTTCTTTCGTTATGAGGAGTAATTTCTTTACTTTCACTCACATAAACCATTCCACCACGATCGGGATCATAAGAGAAACGACCTTTACCAGTCCGGATAACCACATCAGTTTTATTTGTTATCCCTTTGACGATCCACTTTTCTCTGTCATCGTCGCGCTTGGACCAAATCGTACCATTGGTCAGCAGGCGGAAATTTGATCCATCCTTACTCATTAAAACGCGTTGACCATCTCGAAAATCCATTGTGGAGTCGGGAGTAATGAAAGCTACGTCCAGACCATTGATGTCCTTGCCCTTTCCAACCTGGTGCATCTTTTCCGGTGTATGCATGTCCCAGACTCCGATGTAACCCTTTACATCAAAGAAGTCATAGCGCATATGGGCTTCCATATCAAAGGTTTCCCCGTACTTGTCTTCTCCATTCTTGAGCTGGTAGTAACGACCATCCTTTTCTATCTGGATTGAAGAAAGTCGATCCACGAAGTACATTCGCTGTGGACTCTGCTTGGCCATTTCCTTTCGCTTCATCATCCATTGGGCAACATACTCAGCCGATTCCTCACGCTTCTCCTCGTTCCAGGAAAGCCTGTCGGTAACATAGTCCATCTTGTCCATGTAACGCTTCAATTTAGCGATCAGGTTGGAATTCTTCCAGTTCTGGTACCACTCAGATTTGGTGACGTATTTCACACCCTCGTAAACGGCATAACCAACACCGGCTGCAATCAAGGTTACCGGAAGGCTAACCCCTGCCAGAGCAACCACAGCAACTGAGGCTACAGTTCCGGCAATTTTTGCTTCGGCATTGTCAGCATACTCCTCAGCCAAATCCAAAAAGGCAAACTTTCTCTCCTTGAGCCAGGAGTCATCATTTTGTGAAGTCGTTCTTTGAGATCCCACTTCAACGCTTTCATCACCAAAGTCCACAGTTTCCTTGTGCTGACCTGCGACTACAACAATGGCACTTTGCACAAGAGCTTCAGCAACCACTGCCGCGACTGACCCTTTCACAAAACTACTCATAAAACTACCTACCGAATGAGCTGCATGAGCACCTGCGAATCGTGCAATTCCAGAAGCCGCTCTGTTCGGAGCAATCTTGAGGGTATCTCTAAGTGTTTTCCCCAGGTCTCTTGCACTGAAGTAGCGCTTTAAACGAGCGAACTTTTCAGTAGAGTGGTGCGAGCCATGATGAGCCAGATGATCTTTCCACTCTACAATGACGGTTGCTTCTTTGATCAGAGCCTTTTGAGCGTAGCCCCCCCGATACCAGGGCTTTCGTGCCATGCTCGCAAAACTAAGACCGTACTGAAAGAAAGGGTGAAAGTTCTCGTCCTTAAAAATCTTCTTCTGAAACTTGGAGAAATATTTCCCGGCAAAAACCTTGGAAAAGTCTGAGCTTTGCTTGTTGTGGAACAAAGGTTTTTCTCCCGCCTGCTCATCAAGTGGAATCAAGGCTTTCATTTTGTCAGCACCGTAACTGGCGCTTGTGTAAATATCCAGTGCCATCATAGCCACCAAAAAACCAACAGCGGCGTAGTTCTGCTCAGTGACTTTATCAGAGATCTTTGCACAACGCTGAGCCGGATTTCCGTCGCTTCTCAGCTCGTTCCAGTAGTTATCTCCGAAGGACTGCTCCTCTTTTTCAAGCCAGGCAAAAATGTATCCGTCAAGTTGTCCTTCGAAACCACGCTTCTTGAGTACTTCCTGAATTTTGTTTCGCTTTTCCTCATCAAGAGCACCGAACGCATCCGCTGCCTGCTCCACCATCTCAAGGGGTTCTCCCCCATCCCATTGACGCATCAAATAAACCCAGCTTGTGCGCTGCTTCAAATAGGCATTTCCCAAAACTTCTGCTGCTCTGTAGGCAACATAGTGCATGGAGATCTGAAGGTTTTCCTCCATCAAGACTTCAGTAGCTTCTTTCAGTTCCTTGTTCAGTTCGTCCGCATCATCCTGGGCATTGAGCATTTCCTGAGCACGATCGGGATCAAGATTGTCATTTAGACTAAGTTCACGCTGAGTTTGTGATCCCCTTGAACCTTGAGCAAAAACAAAATGTGGTGCAGCCAGGCTAAGAATGTGAAAGACTATGGTAATTATGGCAATGGAACGTTTTGAAATCATTACGGCCTCCGCTACTGCTTACGAGAAGAACATTAGAATTGTTGCATCCCGTACTATATATTCTAAGGAAATAATTCCAAAGTGAGACGAACATGAAAACTTTTTTGACGATTACCTTCCTTGTACTCATTACAATCTCTATTGCTCATCCGGACCCGAAGAAGGATATTATTCTAAAAATACTCAATATCACCATAGATAAAGAGCAGATTCAAAAGCAGGAAAAGGAGCTTCTCGATCGCTTGGTGGAGAATATTGCCAAGGTCAATGTGGTCGTACGAAAAGACTTGTTTGAATGGGAAAAGCCGGGCGAAAGACTGGATAAACTGAATTCCCTTTTTGATCAGATGGAAGACAAGCATTTGCAAAATCTCAGGGATGATGTTCAAAAGGAACTCAATGTTCCCAATCTGATGCGACAGATTCAAGCCCGAATCTACTACAAATACTATGAACTGGATGAGCTTAAGACTTTATTCAAGTTCTATCGCACCAAGGCAGGTCGAAAGACACTGAAGGTGGGACCTCTGATTTTGCAAGAGAGTCAGGACGCCTTCCAAAAAGCCATGATTCCAAAAACAACGGAAATCAGCAAAACAGCGCAAAGAGAGTTCATCCAGGATTTCATGAAAGAAAGCATGGCCCTTCAGTAGGGATAGCGGCACCAAATCCATCAGGGAGCAAGGGAAAATGCGTCATCAAGGACATTGTGCTCTTCAGCTGCTGCTTCTACTGGATTAAATTCAGGTCCATCTCTTCTTGAGTCAGCAGAGTCAGCGTCTTGTGAATCATTAGAAGAGTCTCGACTCTGCTCTTCTTCACTATTTGGTGTGACTAGTTTTGTTTGAGAAACAAATCTCATCTCACCTGAGTCAGGATCGTAACTGTAGCGGCCTTTTCCAGATCTCAGGACCACATCTGTTTTATTGGTCAGCCCTTTTACTACCCATTTGTCCTCATCGTCATCTCTTCTGGCCCATAGACTGCCGTTACTCAGAATCCTGAAATTGGACCCTTCCCTGTTTTTCAAGAAGCGCCCTTCCTCATAATCCATTTCCGAATCTGCGTTTACAAAACAAACATCCAGACCGGAAAGCTCCTCTCCCTCTCCAACCATATGCATTTTCTCTGGAGTGTAGGAATCCCAAACAGCAATTTGTCCTTGCACATCGATATAGTCGTAACGCATGTGAGCCTCGTGATCAAAAGTTTCCCCACGGACATTCTCTTCGTTACTGTTTTGAAAATACTTACCGCTTTTGTAAATTTGAACGGAGGCGATTCTGTCGAGAAAGAACATTCTCTGTGGGCTCTGCCCTGAGGCTTCCTTTCTCTTCACCATCAGTCTTGCGATAGTTTCTGCTTGCTCTTCGCGTTTGTCTTCATCCCATTGCATTTGATCCACCACATAAGGCATCTGTTCCATCTGGCCTTCCAGTCGACGAATCAGGTTCCTGTTCACCCAGTTTTGAACCGTTTCTGTATTCATGATTCCCTTGACACCATGATAGACGGCAAAACCGACTCCAGCAGCAATTACAGTGACAGGCAAGGACACACCCGCAATAGCGCTCAAACCGACCGCCGCCGCAGTTCCCGCTATCTTTGCAACTGCATTGTCAGCGTACTCGTCCTTTAGATCCAAAAAGGCAAACTTTCGATCCTTGAGCCAGCTATCACCATCCTGGGAATTGGTTCTTTGGGACTCTACTTCAATAGTATCCTCGCCAATCTGCATTGATTCCTGGCGCTGACCAAAGGCAACCACCACAGCACCCTGAATCATAGCTTCAGCAATTAGCCCATACTTCAAACCCTTGGCAAACTTGCTCACGAACTGACTCGGTGATTTGGCAAATCCAGCTCCCAAAAATTTAGAGATTCCTGTAGCTCCCTTGTTTGGTAAAACCTTTAAACTATCTTTGATTGTTTTAGCCATGTTTCGCATGGAAAAGAATCGACGCAGGGTAGAATACTTTTGATTCCCGATTCTGGAGGCATCGCCGTGATGAGCTCCCCTTCCGGAACTCAAACCCTGACCCTGATGATTGAGATCATGCTGTTCCAGAAAAGTGGAACTTTCCCGAATCATTGCTTTTTGTTCCAGGGAATCTGCAGCCCAGGGTCTCTCCTCGCTTCTTGCTAAACTCAGTCCGTAGCGAAAGTAAGGAAAGAAATCCTCATCAGAGAGCATCTGCTGTTTAAAATCAGTTTCATATCTTGTTCCGAAAACCGCTTCAAACTCTGGTGAATCCTTGGCGTGGAACAAAGGCTTTTCTCCCAGGCTGGCATCCAGTGCCACCAAATTTTGCAAACGAAGTACAGCACCACGGGAGTTCTCAAACAAGCCTGCACTCACCGCACCAACTATGAATCCAATCGAGGAGTAGTTCTCTTCGTTAATGTCTTCATGAACCATGCTCGCACGCTTTGCACTGCTTCCATCCTCAACCAGTTCCTCCCAGTAATTTCCACCGAAGGTTTGCTCTTCCTTTTCAAGCCAGGCATAAAAGTAGGCATCCATTTGTCCTTCAAAACCCTGTTTACTCAGGACTTGAGCAATTTCACTGCGCTTTGATTCATCCACTGAAGCAAATGCAAGAACAGCCTTTTTGATTAAATCCTGCGAATCTCCGCCACTCCATTGGCGTGAAACAGCCGCAAGACTTGTTCTTTCCTTGAGATAGGCTGTACCAAAATGAACGGCGGCTTGATAGGAAAGATAGTGCAGACTGATCTGCAGGTCCTTCTCCATCAACTCAACACTGGCCTCGCGAAGCTCCTCATTGAGAACGGATTCTTCTTCCTGGGCATCAAGGACCGCCTGGGCCCTGTCTGGATCGAGTTCCGTTGACTCTGCGTGAATGCTTTTCAGACTAATCAGCAAACAAAAAACTATAAAAATTAACAGCCTCATCTCTCTAGTATACGGAAATCGATCCAAGTTGTTGCCTTCAGAACTGCCAATGTGCAAAGTATCTCTTTTCTCACAGGCCCAAATTCAATACACTTGCCGGGATTTTAATGGAGGTTTTTCGTGATTGAGTGCAAGGGTTTAAGCAAGAACTTTCGTATTTATCACAAGGAGGATGGGTTTGCCGGAACCATCAAATCTTTGTTTGTGCGCAAGTTTACAAGCAGTAGTGCTGTAGACAGTTTTGATCTGAGCGTCAAGCAGGGCGAAATTGTTGGTTTACTTGGACCCAATGGTGCTGGCAAAACCACCTTGATGAAGATGTTTACAGGCATTATCGAACCCTCACTGGGTAATCTTCAGGTCCTCAACCAGAGACCATTTTCCAGAGCCATGGAGTTTCGCAAAAACATTGCCCTGGTGATGGGACAAAAGAGTCAGCTTTGGTGGGACATTCCGGCTCTGGATAGTTTGCGACTTCTCAAGGAATATTATGAGATAAGCGAAGAAGCCTTTCAGGAACGACTCAATGAGCTTTGCCGTCTTTTGGACATTAACTCTCAACTCAAGGTCCATGTTCGCAAACTTTCTCTTGGAGAACGAATGAAAATGGAGTTGATGGCTTCTCTTTTGCATCAACCCAAAATACTGTTTCTGGATGAACCCACCATTGGACTCGATCTCACGGCCCAGGATCGAATCAGAGAGTTTCTATTGAGCTATCATCAAAAGCACAAACCTACCATCATCCTGACTTCCCATTATATGGCTGACGTGGAAGCCTTGTGTGAGAGGATTGTCTTGATTCTAGCCGGGAAAAAGCACTTCGACGGCTCCATTGAGGATTTCTCAAAGATTCTGGGAAGTGAAAAGTTTGTTCAGTTTCGTTTTCAGAAGGAAGTCAGCCCGGACAATCCGTGCTTTGAAGGTCTAAAACCTGTCTTTCACGAAAATGGTCAGGAAGTAGAGCTAAGAATTGACAGTAAGGATTTGAATCGCTGCTGCGCTCGTATCCTTCAGGAGCTTCCGGTTGTTGATTTTCATACGGAGAGGCTCCCCATTGAACGGGTGATGAAAGAGCTGATGAGTAGCTCCCAACTGGATACTCCCTGATTTACAATCGTCGAGACACTATGGATTCCAGGTTAACCAAAATTCAAATCATGCTTTGTTTCGATTTTATAAATAGCTTCAACCTTCCAGAACGCCCATTTGCGAGGTTTCTGTGATCGCCATGGCCAAATGGAGACAGACAGCCTTTAGCGCTTTTTCACGCATCATTGCCTATCGGGGAAATCTGATTCTACAGGTGCTGGGACCTGCGCTTGTCTTCTACACGATAAAAGTTCAGCTCTTTCGCTCTTTCTATGCAAGCAGTAGCGAGGGTGTAATCGGAGGCTACAGTCTTGAGGGAATGCTGGCCTATCAGTTCTACACTCTCATCGTAATCCTGATTGCTCAAAGTTACAATTCCATGGCTCTCGCCGAAGACATTCGTCTGGGTAGAATCAGCGCCTATCTCATCTATCCTTTTGATTTCCTGAGCTTTCACTTTGCAAGTTTCTTGGCTTTTCAAATGGTGCAGTTTCTCATCGTTGGCTTCACATTGACTCTGGCCTGGTCCTTTTCCTGGATTCCCGATTTGAACCCTAGACTGCTCGCTCAGGGCTACTTACTTTGTCTGCTTGCTGGAACACTCTGGTTTAGTCTCCAGTACCTCATCGGTGTGGCTGCCTTTTGGCTGGAAGAAACATGGGTTCTTCGAGTCCTGCTCATGAATCTCTCTAATTTCCTCTCCGGTGCAGTTATGCCTTTGAGCTTCTTCCCACAAGCCTGGCAGGAAATGGTTCAGTACACCTTCTTCCCCTATCTGACCTCCTGGCCAGTGAAAGCCTTCCTTGAGGTGCTTCCAGTGAATGAGCTCCTGTCTATTGCCTCTCTTCTGATTCTTTGGACCTTGGTGATTCTTGCACTGGGGCAATACACTTTCAAACGTGGATTGCGCCTTTACACGGCTGCGGGTATGTAATGCTCAAGTATCTTAGGGTCTATAGAGAATTCATCAAGCTGAGTTTTAGTGAAGCGACTACTTACCGTGCTCACTTCATCCTTCTCATCTTCATGGATTTGAGTTTTTATGCGTCCACCCTTCTCACCGTTGATTTTCTGTTTGAACATGTTCAGACCATCGGAGTCTGGGGTGAGGCAGATTTTTTTCTTTTCCTTTGTTTTATTCTGGCGGTGGATCACCTGCATATGACTTTTGTCTCGGAGAATTTCTGGGTACTTTCCCACCAAATCAGAACCGGTGAGTTGGACTATGTATTGCTTCGACCAGTAGGGCTGCTTTTTAATGTACTTCTCAAACACATTCGTCCTGCGAGTATGATCAACTTCCTCATCACCTGGCCCCTGCTTTTCTATGCCTGCATACAAGCTCAAATCAGCTGGTACTTCTATCCATTGCTACCAATACTTCTTTTACTTGCTTTGTCACTGTTGGTTGGAATCGAAGTGATTATTGTGAGTTTCATGTTTTATACAGTGGAAAGCTTCGGGATCAATTTCTTACGGATTCAACTGCAACGAGTTTCAAGATGGCCGGACTTTGTCTACCACCATCTCTTTCAAAAGGTTTTTACACTTATTCTGCCAGTCTTGCTCATTGCCAGTGCTCCCTCACATTTTCTCATCAGTGGAGACTGGAAGCACTTCGGGATTTTACTAATCGTTAATCTTATCACCTGGCTTGTTGCGATTAAGGTCTTTGCCTACGCCTTGAAGTCCTACGAGTCTGCGTCCAGTTAAGACACCCTTTTAAGGTTTACTCAACAGTTGATTTCGCGACTACGATGATGAACCCGAACGATCCACAAATTGTCTATTCGATTATGGTAAGACATGGAGATCCTTTTTACATTTAAAGAAAAAGTGGCTCATCACCTTGATTTACTTGTTTTTCTAATAAATCTCGATTTGCCTTGCTCATTTTTGTATTTATGCTGATTCCGGCTACAATTATTTGATCCGAGTCTATGAAAGTCGGTCGACTCAATTTGACTCTGACTTCCATCAGGGCCTAAAATTTAGTAAAGGGAAATTACATGAGCCTTTATGATCAAATTGGAGGAGCTGCTGCGGTTGATGCTTCTGTGGACCGGTTCTACGATAAAATTCTTGCTGATTCCCGGGTATCCTCATTGTTCGATTCAGTGGATATGGTACGCCAGCGCAAAAAGCAAAAAGAGTTTCTTACCTACGCTTTTGGAGGCAGTACCAAGTTTACTGGCAAGAGTCTTCGGGCGGCGCACAAGGACCTCGTAAAGAAGAAGCTTATCAATGATCGCGAGTTTGATGCGGTTTTTCAGAATCTTCGTGAGACTTTGCAGGAGCTCAATGTTCCCGAGAACTTGTTGGAACAGGTTTTAACCATTTCCAAGAGTACGCGCAATGATGTTTTGGATCGTAATCCCTGATTTATGGAACGCAATCTCGGATTCTTGCGCTGTTTTTTACTGGAGATATTTAGAGACAGCAGGATTCAAAGTAAGGAAAAGGATCTTTGCCTGCGTCTGGGCAGTGAACTGGGAATCGAACGCAGTGATGTTCTGGGCTTATGGGAGGAAATTCGAAGGTTGGTTCCAAAGGACGATCAGGAAACCAATCTGCAGTCTATCAAGGACTACCTTGGCGAGATTGATCTGCATCCTCAATTGAATCAAGAGCTTAAGTCCTACCTTTTTCGTGAATCAGTTTCTTCTGAACAAAACAGTCTTAAAAATGAAAGCTCCCCTGAGTCGCTAGCAGAACCTCCTACCAGTGGATCAGAGTCTATCTCCGCAGAATCTCAATTCAAGTCACAAGCACAAGGAATTGGCGGTTTGTCTCAAGCACAGACTCAAAGTCAAAAGCAAGCCCACACCAATATTGAGGAAGCTAATCCAAATCAGAATCAAGAATCTACCCTCGCGCTTCCCGCTATCCCCGATGAGTTTTCCATCGAGCAAGACAACTGGTCTGAAAAACTCCCCCAAGAGCTTCAATCCAATCCAGTCGCTCCCGAGATTAAACAGCGCTTTCGGGTGGTTAGTGCAAACACTTTTCGAGACAAACAAATCGCTTTGGATGGTCAGGCTCTGGATGCCCGATATCGACCATTAAACTGGAGACACAAAGTCGCGCTTTTGGTCCAACAAAGAGTTCTGCTGGGCTTTGTTCTCATGGCTGCTCTTTTATTTGCTATGCTCAGTCTGGGACTACATCATTACCCCAAAGAGTGGTCGTTGTTTTTTGGAGAGAAGTTTCAGACTCAAGCGGAGGTAACCAATCTTGAATGGATGGGACCATTTGCTCAAAGGTGGGAAATTACCTACAAATTTGAGTTTCGTGGCAAATGGTATAAAGGTATAAGCTCCATGCCGCGCTACGCCTTTAAGGATACGGCGACCATACCTGTTGATTTTTTGGTAGATAACGCAACTATTAGCCGCTTTGTCGGTGGGACCTTCCTTCCAATTGCCCCAGCCGTACCCTTTTACCTTGGACTCTTCCTTTTTCTGGGTTTATTTCAAAGCAGGAAACTCCTGGATTACGAGCGCAAGGTGAGGCTTCTTGAGGAAGGCGCAGTCAAGCTTGCCAAACGAGGTCGCTACTATAGCGAAAGCGGAGCCCAGAATTTCGTTTTGAATCTGCTAAAACCTATTCGAGATCGCTTTGCACCACGCCGAATCGTAGAATTTGAATTGCTTGAAAATCAAAGGAATGTCGCCTATCCGACCTTAACTCCCAACGAGTCTGTCAATGAGCCCTACAAACTTGTTATCCATGAAAGAGGCAATCCAGCCTATGGTATGACCTACAGCGAAGTCGAAACCATGTTCCCCATCACTGAAAAGAAAAACTGGGGTGAAGTCACTATGCGCAACGACTTTGAACTGGCCCGCCATGTGGTACTGTTTTTCTTTACCTGGTGGCTGTTTTTGGGTGGTTGGCTCCTTATGCTGGAACTTTTCTTTTATGGCAGCCAATACATCTTCTGGCTCGCCTACACCGGTGGCTGATGAAAACTCTTCCCTTTGTACAGGTGGATGCTTTCACCGAAACCCCCTATCTTGGAAATCCCTGTGTAGTGGTTCTCGATGCCGGGGGCTTAAGTACAGAACAAATGCAGACTATTGCACGGGAAATGAATCTGAGTGAGACGGCCTTTCTAATTCGACAGAACGGCAACGACATCGAAGCGCGCTACTTCACACCACAGGAAGAAATTCCGCTGGCTGGTCACCCTACGATTTCTCTTTTCCAGGTTCTACACAATCAAGACAGACTGAAATTGAGCGATGGATGCACACAATACAATCTGCACCTCCCGGCGGGTGAGGTCTCTATTGCACTTAAAATTGAGAAAAATGGCACCTTGTACACAAAGATGACTCAAAGATCAGTTCAGTTTCTAAGGGAGTATGACCCTGAGTTCATCGCTCAATTAATCAACCTTGATTCCTCACAGCTTTATCCTGACTACCCCATTCAGACAGTGAGCACGGGAACACCCCAGTTAATGATCCCGCTACCCTCAATTGATATTCTTAACAAAGTCAGAATCGATCCTGAACTCTATCTTCAGGAAAAGGAGAACAGCGACTTCTTTAGCATCCACTGCTTCACTCCACCCGGGATCTATCAGGAGAATGCCACTATGGCCCGTCATCCTGCAGTACCCCCTGATTACATAGAGGATCCCTTTACTGGATCAGCCACCGGTAATATGGCTTGTTATTTATACAAGTACGGGCTTTTAAGGAAAAACAGTTTCCATGCCTTCCAGGGGCATTCCCTCAATCGTCCGGGGAAGGCCTTTGTTGAAGTAGTCCTCGACGGGAATCAGTTGCACACAGCATCCATAGAAGGTTGTGCAGTTCAGGTACTTTGTGGGGAGATATTAGTCCCTGACCCAAGAATCCTTTAGATAAACGAACAGTTCGTACAGAAATAGCTGTAACTCATAGTCTTAAGGGGATTTTAGCTCAAGTGCTTGAGCCCGCTAAGTAATCAAACCCTGATATTTCTTTCGGGGAAAGAACTATGCATCCCTGGACCCGATTGAATAATCATACTCTGTTATTCTGGCAGGGATAGAACACCTCATACCTGAATTCGACTAATGAATCATACTCTGGGATTTTGGTAGGGAAACAATTCCTCGTAATTGCTGATTTTTGTGACAGAGATTCTGCGCCAGATATGATTCCTTCTTAAATCCTGAATAAACTTAAGCCCTGCTGCAGACACAATTTCCTCAACCGACTCCAAAGTGTGTTTGTGAAAATTAGCCACCCTCTTGCATTTGTCTGTTACCACTAAACCGATGGTCAGGGATGGATCCTGAGTGGCTACACCTGTTGGACAGTTGTTTCGATTACAGATTAGAGCTTGTATACAACCAAGCGACAGCATGAAAGCCCGAGCACAGTAGATCGCATCAGCGCCAAGAGCCAGAGACTTGACCATATGAAATCCCGAAAGCATCTTCCCACTGGCAAAGATTTTGACTTTATCTCTGATACCATACCGGGTCAGAATATCATCCGTAAGAATAAGTCCGTCTTTCAATGCCATACCAATGCTGTTACTGAATTCAAGCGGGGCAGCCCCTGTTCCTCCTTCACCACCGTCAATCGCAATGAAATCGGGATAAGTATCCACTTCCTTCATTGCACGGCACAAGTCCTCAAACTCGTTGGGATTACCAAAACACATCTTAAAGCCAACAGGCTTACCACCACTTAGCCTTCTCAGCTTAGCAATGAAAGCGATCATTTCCTGGGCATTGGAGAAAGCGCTGTGCCTGGGTGGAGAAAGAACATCCGTACCCTGTTTCACACCTCTGATTCGAGCAATCTCAGCCGTGTTCTTCTTAGCAGGCAAAATCCCGCCATGCCCAGGTTTGGCACCTTGACTAAGCTTGATTTCAATCATTTTGACTTGCTCCAGACTCGCATTTTTAGCAAACATTTCCTCATTAAAATTGCCAGCCTCATCACGGCAACCGAAGTATCCCGTTCCAATCTGCCAAATTAAATCTCCCCCATGCTTTTTGTGGAAGTCAGAAATGGATCCTTCCCCTGTATTGTGGGCAAAGCCTCCTATCTTCGCACCCCAGTTTAAGGCTTCTACAGCATTGGAGCTAAGCGAGCCGTAGCTCATTGCGCTGATATTAAGAATGCTGCAGGAATAGGGCTTCGTACAGTCTTTGCCTCCAACAGTTATCCTTAGACTGTCATTACTCATCTCATGGGCTTGCAAAGCGTTCACTGAATGATTGATCCACTCGTAACCCACTTCATCCACGTCCAGTTGAGTACCAAAAGGTGTCGTAGCCAATTGTTCCTTGGCTCTTTGGTAAACAATGCTTCGATAGATTCTGGAAAACGGAGTTCCGTCCGTGTCTGACTCGATAAAGTACTGATAGATTTTGGGTCTCAGCTCTTCCATCCAGTAGCGGCCTCGCCCTGCCAGAGGGTAGTTTCTCAAAATACTGCGTTTGGTCTGAACCATGTCATGAAAACCAGCCATGATTACTGGGACAGTGATCAGCGCGAACCACAAACTCATTGGATAGTAATATCCAACTGCTATCTGGGTGAGAATTGTTATGATCGAGCAAATAACAAAGGCAGTTCGCATAATTCCTTCTTTCTCAAGGCTCGAAGTCATTGCTGGTTTTCTTTGAGCCTGTCATTTAAACTTCGTCAATCTTCCAGATACATTCAGGAGTCCCCATGCAAAAGATATTCAATCTCGAAGGACTTTTTCAGTCTTATTACAAAGTCCCGGGTATAGCATCAAACATGTATACCATTGATCTTGGCACCAGAGCGCTTGTCATTTCTCCCTCCAATCGTTTGGATGAGAAACAACTGGAGTATTTTCAAAGCAAAGAAGAAATTCTGCTCCTTGCTCCCAGTGGCTTTCACTTCATGGGAATCCCCACTTTTCATAATGCCTTTAGAAACTGCAAAGTCTACGCCAGCTCAAAAACTGCCCGGCGAATTCAGGGTAAGATCAATGTTTCCTGGGAGCCCTTATCCTCACTCACACAAAAGCTTGATGGATTCAATATAGAAATATTCCAACCAGAGCACACCAAGATTGGGGAAACCTGGGTTTATTACACAGAAGGTGATCGCAAGGTTTGTATTGTTTGTGATGCCATCTTCAACTGGAAAAAGCTTCCTGGTAATCCATTGATGAAACTAATCAGTCTGATAATGGACAATGCTCCTGGACTCAAGATTTCCAGACTATATAAAATTTTTGGAATTTCCCGTCAGGACTCCTATCGCAGCAGTGTCGTCAAATCCCTCAGGGATTTTCAACCCAATGCCTTTTGCATGAGCCACGGGGACCCTTTTCAACTTGACGAAACAAGAGATCTAAATTCCATGATTTCTCTCTTCGAATCCAGGCATCGCTAACCCAAAAGGGTCTGACCGTAAATCAATACTAGAACCCATTCTATATCAAATCCTGGTTGACTTTGAATAGTAGCCAAGGCTCGAAGGATCTCTTTGAAAGAAACAAGACTAGTCTGATTTCAGCCTGAATACACAGCAACAAGCATCATTCTGGAGTGCTCAATTTAGAACTGGAATTCTGAGGAAGTAAAACGCAACCAAAACGCTTCCCCTCGTAGCGGGCCAAAGCCTCTTTGTGCAAACCATAAGCCTTGATTAGCTGTTCATTCTCCTCAATGACATAGCTATCCACGGCAATAATCTGAGTTGCATACCACTCACAGTTTTCCTTGCTTTGTCCTTCCACGTAGTAGCAGGAGCAATACTCCATGGCAAAGGAGGCCGGCACCACTCTTCTAAAGTCCAGATTTAAATAAAACAAAGCAAAGGAGACTATGCCAAGGGAGAGAAACAACAATAGGGCTCTCTTGAATGAATAAACACTCTTACTCATCTTCTGCCCCCTTCAAACCCTTAAGAAACAGTTTCAGCATCTTCTCCTTGTCTACTCTTCCTTCCTTGTCCGAGGCCATTCTCACCAAAATAGCGTCCTCGTCAGGAAAAAGAAACAAGCCCTGTCCATGGTGACCCGAACCGATAATGAGGTTTTCGGGCAGTCCCTCAAGTGCTCTCTTTACCCCTTTTTCCTCAATATCCACATTCAGCCACCACTGGGCACCGTAGGCTTCACGATCATCAATTCCCTTGAGCCGGGTTTTAATAAAGGCAGGAGTCATGTCATCCAAATAGTCAACAAAGGATTCACGCAGAATCTGTTTACCCCTCCAGTTCCCCTTGCGTAGGACAAGAAGGCCAATTCTGGCCAGATCACCGGGACTCAGGAAGAGGTAGGATGATCCAACAAAGGTTCCGCTGAAATCTCTTTGCCATGTAGCAGTGGTAATTCCCAGAGGATCAAAGAGCCGAGTCCAGGGGTAATCTTCATATTCATCAGCTAACACCTTCTTGAGAATTCCCATGATCAGGTTGGTTTCTCCGGAGGAATAGTTGAAGCAGTCACCAGGTTTGCATCGAAAGGGTCGAGAAGCAGTAAAACTAGCCATGTCTTCATGATTGGAGATATAGAGCATGTCCACTACATCTGAATTCACCGGGTTGCTTTCATAGGTTTCCTGGTAATCAAGCCCCGATGCCATATGCATGAGATGAGACAGTTTTAACTCCCTCTCCCAGAGTGGTGCAATCTGTGGGTAGTAATCATCAACAATGGAGTCCAGTGAGAGCTTTCCTTCTTCGATGGCGATTCCTACCAGCAAAGCAGTTACACTTTTGGATATGGACCAGATCCGATGGGTCTGATCCTTCCTGTATCCATGCTCATAACGTTCAAGAAGAAGCTTTCCGTTTTTAACAATGAAGATTGAATCCGTGCGAAAATTTTCATTCTCATCAAAAAGGTAGTTTGTGAGTTTTTCAAAGCGTCTTGAGTAGTCGTCGCTTCGATCAATAGTCCACTCATTCAACGGGAAAGCTCTCCCGCTTTTGATCTCACGGGCTTCACAGGTTGCAAAGAATAAGTATACTAATAAACCTCGAACAAAAATTTGAACCATATTTGCCCCACCGTCAGCTCGGTAAAGGCATATCTTAGCACAAAGGAAGTGGAATGTCTGAAGCTGCGATCAAGTCAGTAAAACACTCAATTCTTTGCATTCTTTTTCTTCTCTTCCAATTTCAACTCAGCGCTGAATGGTCAGCTGAAGCTTTAAAATTCTCCGAGTCTTATTCACATCCTTACACGGATGGTTTCGCCTCCACCCTCTCTGGAGTTTGTGAAGCACCTGATCGTAAGGAAAAAGACTTTGTCGCTCCGGTGGAAATCCGTGAATATCAGGACAACCGACTCAAGAATGGTCCCTTTCCAGTAAAGCTGGTACTTTTGCAACAGGATGGTGCCCCGAAAAAGGCTCCTCTCTTTATCTACATTCCGGGTGCCTTCTCCAATCTGGACAATGGGCAACCACGTCGCTGGATGGATGAAGCCACAAAGATGGGATATCACGGTCTGACCGTACCCAATCCATGGGGAACAGACTTTCAAAAGCTCTACCCGGAGGCTCCTGTGGGAGATATTGTTAATGAAGCTGACATACTCTACACCGGTATACGCAAGGCGGTGCAGGAATTAATCGAAGAGGATCTGGTAGATCAATCCATGATTCGAATCAGTGGTGTAAGCTATGGGAGTTTTCTTACTGCAATGCTTGCAGCCAAGGACGCAAGCCACGAAGAGCCCATTGGTTTTTATGATGCCAGTATCTACTCAGCCCCCTTTAATCTGGGTCGTACCCTGGATCGCCTCGATGCACTCATTGAAGAAAGCAAAGATCCCTTCAACGGGATTGATCTGGTGAGTCTGCTGATTCGTTACAAACGCTTTTGTGCCCGGGAAAAACAGTCTGATCTATCTGAGTACCATCTGGAAACCGCCAAGGGACTGAGTGTCTACCAGGGATTCCATGAAGAATTGGTCACTTCTGTTCTGGTTTATGATAAGGTACGCGATCTCAATTCAATCCCGGATCGATTCTGGGGATCACTAAGTTCCAAGTATCGAAAGTGGAAGCGAGAGTTCAACTTCGCCAAGTACTTTGATGTTTATTCTCCTGAAGTCAAGACACTGCTGACCTCTCACAAGGGTGATTTGTTTCACTGGATCGAGATGGCAAGAGAGCATGGATTTTCAAATTTTCGAATCTTTAATGCTGATGATGATTTTCTCAATGAATTGTCCGTCTGGAATCCTCTGGTGACTCAAAACCCCAAAACTCTGATTTTAGTTCCCGATGGTGGTCACTACGGATTTCGGCATCTGGAATGGTTTGCCACGCTCTTTCAAAAAGCCTATGGGCTCGACAGCAAAACCCAACTCTTCAAGGATTTGCATTCCCATTAGGATAATCTAAGCTATTTTCTACTCACGCTAGAAATTAAGCCTGCTGTCCCTGCAAAGCCTCTTCCCTGATCTTCTCGATTGTCCAACCCATTGATCCCAAAAAGACGGAAATCACAGGAGACAGGATGTTAAAGAAACAATAGGGAGCATAACTCAAGGTCGATACCCCCAAAATGCCAGCATGATAGGCTCCCCCACTGTTCCATGGGACCAGAACCGAAGTCACAGTTCCACTGTCTTCCAATGCCCTCGAAAGATTTTTGGGGTGCAATCCATAATCATCAAAGGCCTTCTTGAACATTCTTCCCGGAACCACAATCGCCAGATACTGATCCGATGCAGTCATGTTCATGACCAGACAGGTACCTACAACCGAACCAATCAAGGAACCGGTGCCCTGAACAAGACTGAGAACACTCTGGGCAATCTTTTGAAGCATTCCGGTGGCCTCCATGCAACCCCCAAAAACCATGGCCATTAGAATCAACCAGACTGTATTGAGCATTCCGGACATTCCCCCTCGATTAAAAAGTTTGTCGATGAGCTCGTTGCCAGACTCGATTGTGAACCCATTGAAGGCTACCCGGCAGATTTCCTGATAAGGGTATAGAAAATGTAAAAGCAGAGCTTTTGCCTCCGCCAGACTCCAGCCATCAGCACCAAGACGCTCAAACTCACTCCAGAAACCGGGTGAGGAGACTTTTGAAGCGAGACGGTCAATCACCGCTGATTGAAAGATCAATGCAAAGAAGGCTCCCATCAAGGTTCCTAAAACCAAAGCCGGAAATGCAGGAACCTTTTGTGCAACCAGTAACAAGACAAAAGCAGGTACCAAAAAGAGATGCCAACCAATGGAAAAGTTCTGGGTAATGACTTCCAGAATTTTGGCAATATTCTCCTGATTCACTGCACTGGAGCCTTGAGAAAGCGACAGAAAAAAGAAGCCAGTGATAGCAATCAGAATTGCGGGACCAGAGGTATAAAGCATATGACGAATATGAGTGAAGAGATCTGTTCCAGCCATCGCCGGAGCAAGATTCGTTGTATCCGACAATGGAGACATTTTATCTCCAAAGTAAGCCCCTGAAATGATGGCCCCGGCAACCATTCCAAGATTCAATCCCATGGCTTGCCCAATCCCGATTAATGCAATCCCCACGGTTCCGGAAGTAGACCAGGAGCTCCCTGTGGCCAGAGAAATGAAAGCGCAGGAAATACAGGCTACCGGTAAAAACCAGGCGGGATCAATAATCTTTAAACCGTAGTAGATCATTGTGGGAACGATCCCCGCAAGAATCCAGACTCCGATGAGAGCCCCGACAACAAGCAGGATCAGGCAAGCCTGGGTAGCAAGGCTGACAGAGAACACTATCCTCTCCTCCATATCCTTGTAGGGAACCCTAAGATGGAAGGCACCAATTGCCATGGCAAACATCCCCGAGAGAAGAAGGGCCAGTTGATTTGGCCCGTAAGTCGCATCATCTTTGAAGAGAAGAACATTGATGACAAGCAAACCAATCAGAAAAAGAACTGGAAGCAGGGATACATTCAGGGAGACCTCTCTTGAAGTCAGCTTGGCGTCGGACTCGGTTTCGTTGTTTCGGGGTGATTCTTCACTGGACAAGGCAACCTCCTCATTTGGGTCCGGGAACTATACCATGAAAACTGTGAGCAAGGCTTGCCCTGGATTTGAGATTCTCTCAGTAACTCTTGAGCTGTAAAAAGCTCTTTATAATCACAATAGTGCTGACTTTAATGTTTTATCAACTTGATTGAGCAGATTCCTCTCTTCAAATTAAAGTCCTTGCCCATACATCCAGATTGTCATGAGCTTTCCAATCAATCATTCCTCAAACCCCTTCTTCAAATCCTGAAACAGCTCCCTCAAAACTCTCGCCTGTTAGTGTTATATTGTTTTTCAAAAATGAATGTTTGAAGGAGTCTTTCATGATCAAGAGTCTACTCGTAGCCAGCACTCAACCACTGAGTTCCAATCAGAGCAGCTATCTGTATTCCATGGCTCAATCCATGGGCGATTGTGAACTCCAGTTGTATCGATTCGAGGTTCCTGAAGACTATGAATTTTTGCCTGATATCCAGGAGAGTGAAGAAGGGTTTGGAGTGCGCGTTCCTGATTTGGCACCGGGAGCAAGTTCGATCAGTAAAGGCCGGATTGAAAAGGAGCGTCAAGAGTTTGAAAGTGGACTCTCCGACACAGGACTCACAGGAAGCTACCACTTCACCAAATCCAATCCTGAGTACTACCTTCGCAAAGAGATTCACGCTCACGATTTACTGGTTGTCTTTAAAAATCAGAACTTTTTTCAAGTAAAGGTTGGCTTTTATAAAACCAGACTAATGCACATAGTGACTCAGTTATCCCAGCCAACTCTGGTCCTGTCTGAAGAGCTCACCGAGTTTGAATGGGGAAAGATCCTGCTTGCTTACGATGGCGAGGAAGCCAGCGCCAGAGCTCTTGATTATCTGGTTCACCTCAAGACCAGTTACAATTCAGATCTTCATTTGGCTTTCCTGCATGAGGATCGCCCTCTGGATCAGCTTCAGGAGGAAGTCAGGAACTTTTGCTCTCACCACGAAATCGACTATACCGAGAGCCTGGTGGAAAAGGAAGAGGCTAAATCATTGCTTGAAACAGCAGAGGAAGCTGCATGCGACTGGATTTGCCTGGGCACCCTGAAACAAGGATTTTTTCGAGAATTATTTTTCAAGGGACTCGATGACGAACTTCTGCAAAAGAGTAAGTTGCCACTTTTGCTGTGTCATTGATAACAACTCAACTGCCCTGATGCGGGAAAATTTACTTCAGTCTTCCCACCGTAGGACCAAGACTTTAGACTTTAGACTTTAGACTTTAGACTTTAGACTTTAGACTTTAGACTTTAGACTTTAGACTTTAGACTTTAGACTTTAGACTTTAGACTTTAGACTTTAGACTTTAGACTTTAGAC